>Ga0222718_10002162_pt1 | contig 17924 bp, 30 predicted proteins | sample C33_27DmetaG_FD_165045 | JGI IMG/M metagenome (GOLD analysis project Ga0222718, IMG submission 165045) | Estuarine water microbial communities from San Francisco Bay, California, United States - C33_27D | ecosystem: Environmental > Aquatic > Marine > Unclassified | place: USA: California... | reverse complement strand
CGGGCGGTACTCCTCCAGTTGCTCCTATATGCTGCCAGAACTGCGAGTTTACATTCCATAGATAAAGCCATCTTGGAGAGATTTTCAATTGAACATCTACCGAATAATCTAACCCGCTTCTTCCTTGTCCATTATACCACCCTACATTTTCATACATAACATTCCTTGCTGTTAATGTATCGGTTGGATCAACCATATTTGCAAGGTGGGTAAAGTTTGTGTTAAGTATCCCTCTTACCGGACTACCCCAATAGTTGTAATCATAAGAATCCGAGCGAGTATCTTGATATAAAGATAGCAGGCCATCGCCTGCATTGTCGTTTACTTGGTTTCTACCCTGTAGGAGCTGTGCTCCTTCGCGCAAATAAATGCTTGATGGTATTTCTGTAGAATTATTATTATAAAGTTCTACTTCTTGTTCTACAAACAGCAAATAGTTTTTTACATAGATGAAAGTAGGATCTCCATTTTCACTAGGTTTTACTGTTAATTGCGCCGTAAGAGTAAAAGGAAGTAGAAGTAAAAGTAACCGGTAGATATTGGCCATTTTTAATGTTTAAATTAGTCTTTAAATAAATAGCAACTAAAAAGAGGGGTAAATGCCCTCTTCTTTATAAAGTTTATTAAGTTGTTGTTTCCAAAGGCGTTGTGCCTCTTTTTACGAAATATAATGCAATAAAAAAACCCCTCCGGTTAAGGGAAGGGTCTTAAAAATTCGCGCGTGGCAAAGAGAGGAAAACGCCCTCCCCTACACCTCGTCCATATTCGCCTTCTTGTAAGGGGTAATCAATTTCTTGATCTCGCCGGCTGCTTTACGGGCACGAGCCTGAGAAGCTTTGGTAGTTCCTTCATTGTTCTCTTGCAAGATAGCAAACTGCTCTGCAATTTGTTCAAATAATTCTTGTTTTGCACTCATTGGTTTTCTTTTTTTAGTTTCCCGGGGGTAGGAAAATTCTGTCTTTATTAACGTATTCCCCCGATACGTCCAACGGTCAATTAAACCGTATTCATTTTTATATTCTCTAACAATGGTTTCTGCCATTACATAAACATATTCGGGTCAACTCCTTTATCCTCTTTTGTTTTAATATTAGAGATGACTGTTTCTGTAATTAACATTGTACCGGCTACTGAGGCAGCATTTTCTAATGCCAGTCTAGTTACTTTGGTTGGATCAATAATTCCAGAGCTAAACATATTTACAATCTTTTGTTCTCTAGGATTATAACCTGCCCAAAGATCTCCTTCTTGCATTATAACTTCTTCTTCGATATCCCCAATTTCTTTTTTAGAGTAACCGGCATTTGAAAGAATCTGATAGAAAGGTTTTTCTGTTGCCTGTACTACAATATCATATCCAGTCTGTCGGTCGTAATCTTCTATATCTCCGATAAAGCTAGCAAGATATTTAGAAGCATTCAATAGAGCAATTCCTCCTCCAGGTAAAATACCTTCTTCTAAAGCTGCTTTAGTAGCATGTAGAGCATCATCGACTCGATCTTTCTTTTCTTTCATCTCAACTTCAGTAAGACCGCCAACATGAACGATTGCTACTCCTCCAATAAAGGCTGCTAATCTTTCCTGTAGCTTCTCGATATCATAAGGAGAATTAGATTCATCGATTTGAGCTTTAATTTCATTTACTCGTTGCTCAATACTTTCTTCAGGTCCTTGAGCATCAATAATAGTGGTGTTCTCTTTTCCTACTGTTACTTTTTTAGCTTTACCAAACCAGTTAGAATCAAACTTATCCAATCGCATTCCTTTTTCTGACGATACAACTGTACCTCCGGTTAGGACTGCAATATCTTCTAAGACAGCTTTTTTACGATCTCCAAACTCAGGAGCTTTAACAGCTACTGTCTGTAAGATACCTCTCATCTTGTTTACCACTAGGGTAGACAGTGCCTCTCCGTCGATATCATCTGCAATGATAAGTAAAGACTTATTCTGCTGAGATACTGCTTCTAAGATAGGAAGAAGTTCTTTTACTTGATTCAATCGTTTATCCGTAATTAAAATCAACGGATCACGAAGAACAGCTTGCATAGAGTTATTATCAGTTACAAAGTAAGGAGACTTATAACCTCTGCCGAATTGCATACCTTCGACTGTTTCTAAATATGTTTCTCCTGTTCTAGACTCTTCGATTGTAACCACTCCATCTCGCCCGACTTTATCCATGGCTGTTGATATAAGCTCTCCAACTTCTGTATCGTTATTAGCTGAAATTGTGGCGACTTGTTTAAGCTGTTCTTCGTCCGTTATTTCTTTTGATAATTTATCTTCTAAATATTCTACTACTTTTTTGACTGCTTCATCAATACCTCGTTTTACTTCTACGGCATTTGCTCCTTTGGTCATTACTTCCAGACCTTGCTTGTATATTTCTCGTCCAAGTAAGGTTGAGGTAGTTGTACCGTCTCCGGCCTGATCAGCTGTTTTAATAGAAGCCTGCTTTACTAGCTGTGCTCCGATATTTTCTACTCTATCTTCTAAATCAATAGATTTTGCAACTGTTACACCATCTTTAGTTGAGACTGGATTGCCCATATCCTGTTCAATAATGGCATTACGGCCGGCTGGTCCTAAGGTTGCAACTACTGCGTCTGCTAACTTGTCAACACCGTTTAATAATTTTTGACGAGCCTCGTCTGAAAACATTATTTTCTTATCCATTGTTTGCTTCTTTAACTGTTGCTAAAATTTCTTTGTCTTGAACAATATAGAATTCATCTCCTTCGAAATCAATTCGTAGAGTACCAATTTTAGGCACAAGAACAATATCTCCTACCTTTGCATTGACTCCAATATATTGTCCAAATTCAGATTTTCTACCAGGCCCTACTGCTACGACCTCTCCCATTTCCGGGCGTTCTTTACCCATATCAGGGATTACAATATTGCCGTACATCTGTTCGCCTTCATCGATAGGTCGAATCAGAACACGGTCATTTTGTGGAATAAGTGTTTTACTCATTATAACTTTTTTATTTATAAAATTAATATACGAACTAATATTCGAAAATCAAACCCTAGAGCGGATAAAACCTATTTAATTTTCAAAGTTTTTAACTCTGCACCTTTTGCAAAAGGAATAGCAATAATAAGTAAACCGTCTTTAAACTCGGCATCTGCCTTACTTAAATCAAATTTACTATCAATCTTCCACCCTAAGTTAAAGGAGCGTCTTGCAATACCTTTGTGAATATAATCACAATCGTTTACTTCACAGCAAGTCGCATCTTTAGACTTATCGTAGTTGACTCTTAAAATATTATGTTGGGTTTCAATCTTAAGATCCTCTTTTGAAATTCCGGTACAAGCTATTTCGAAAAAGAGGCCTTTTTCGTTTGTATAGATATCTACTGGATGAGGAACTTTGGTTTCTGCAAGCGGAAGGTAAGTGCTTGCGTCTTGGAAAAAATTTCTAACTAAAATGTCGAACGGATTTCGTTCATAAAATAATGTACTCATATCATTTAATTTTGTGACGTCCTAAGATCGTCGGTTAATATAAAAATAAAAATTGCTCTAGGGTCAATTTTCTTTAATATAAATATAGTAAAATTTAATAAAATCTCCAACTTTGTCCATTTAAATGGTTACAATAGTATCCATTTACTTGAATTTCACTTTCATAAAGATACTCTCTAGTGTAGTCGGTTTGATGTAGCCAAGTTGATAAAGAAACTGGTCCATAAGGTTCGTATTTTTTGGTTGTATCAATATTATCTCTCTTATCTATAAATTGTAGTAGATCATAAAAAATGCCGGGCCGGGCAAAAATAAGCATGTCATCGTTAGATTTAATATTAACTTTTTCTATGCCCGGTATAGATCTAACTGGTACAAAGAGGTCTGGGAATGGTTTACCTTTCAGTTTATCAGTATAAATTTGATCTATAGGCAATTTCCATTGAATATCCATATCTACAAACCATCCTCCTTCTTTAGCAAGAATATGATACTTTATAAAATTATACCTATTAATAAAACTTTGGTACTTATTAAAATCGTATTTCGATTCTGCTATAATTTTATCGGCATCTTTTTTATTCCATATCTTTACTTTCCAATATGGGTGTAGTCTAGTAAATGAATTAAGACATTGCTGATAAACCGGTGGTGGTGTCTCATCATTTATCCAAAGAAAGTGTGCTAGCTCTATTATTGAACTTTTTCCCATTTGTCTTCTGAATCTAATTTAAATGCTCCTATAAAAATCTCATTCCAGTACTCTGGTTCGATCAAAGATAAGAATAAGTTTGTATCTTCTCTTTGATAAAGAAAGTATGTCTTACCTTTTATTGGAAGAAAATTATACTGACTTCTATAAACTAATTCATTCCATTCATACTGTTCTATTAGCTTACGGTACTCTTCTTTTATTTCCTCGTATCTTGCTTTAAAAAAATGGTTAGTCTTAACAGCCTGTTCAACTTTCCAGCCGGCTATATCATCAGGTCTAATAGCAGGAGCTCCTACATTACTTGCATAAGGTAGAAGCCCGGGGTTATCCGCTACTTGATCTGGCTTCTTTTTAGTGTCCATCTCTCCAGTTATTTGAAATCTCTGGTGGTGCTTTTAGAGTTACACCGGGTAATACTAGATTAGTTTCCATAATATGCTGAACTATAGGAGCAAACTCTTCTGCTTGATCTTCTCTAACATTTATAATCAACTGATCATGAACCTGTGCCTGTACTATAGCATCTATGCCCATCTCTTTAGCTTTACGGTTAATTTTTAAAGCTGCTCGGTTAACTACAGATGCTGCTAGAGATTGAAGTTGGAAATTAAGGCAGTTGTTCAAACCGTTTCGGTAATCTCGATAGGCCTGTAAGACTTGATCTTTACCATATTGTGCTTCTTTCTCTTTTCTAAATCTCCAATCCATCATCTGATCGCCAAACTTATTATAAATCCGGCTTACTTTAGGTAAGTGGCGAATACGGCCAACATAGTTTTTAATATAACCATGATCTTTAACCTGGCGTCTAGAATTCTCTCTCCATTTCTTAAGATCAGGAAATCCATCTAAATAACCGGCTACAAGCTTCTCTGCTTCTTTAGTAGGTATTCCTAAAGTCATTCCTAAAGCATAAGCCTCCATACCGTATGCAATACCTAATGAATAAGCCTTAGCTTGATTACGTTTTACAGGATCTAATTTCTTAAGGTAGTTATCTGCTTTTTTATCTGCAGATACTCCTTCTAGCTTTTCAGTTTGAATAGCAACTGTAGAATAAAAATCCCATCCGTTATTAAAGATATCTTGAAGCTTTTTATCTCCTGTTACAGAAGCAAAGCAGTGTGGTTCAAGAGACTCGTAATCCGAATCAATTACTTTTCTACCTTCTCCTGCAATTAAAAACGCTCTTACAATATTGGTATACTTTACAATAATCGGAGCATCTTCTCCTTCTTCTTTAGGTTTAGGTAGCTGCTGAGCATCTGAACCGTATCGGCCTGATACAGTACCATTCTGCTTAAAGTAGAAATAATAACGACCATCTTCATTTCGATCTAAAAATCTATCTACATAAGTAGATTTAATTTTAAGTAACTTATTATAGATACGTAAATTCTCTGCCCAGGCATACGTCTTAGAAAGCTCCTCTAGCATATCCATATCAAACTGAGCTTGACCTTTACGGGTCTGGCTCTTAGCTTTGATCCCCATATAATTAAATACTATCTCTCCAAGGTGCTTTTTAGACTGTATATTGATATATTCACCGTCATTCTTTTCCTTCCATAAAGCCATAGATATACGTGCTATTTCAAGTTCCTCTAACACATCCATATTGCCGGTCAGTAAAAACTCTTTAGCAGGACTATCTTCCAACTCTTCTATATTTTTCTGAGTAAGAGAATATTTTCCAGTCCGTTCAGATTTAGGTAACGGTAAAGAATATCTCTCGGCAAGCTTTTGAGCCCAGCTTCCTTTGTTATTAGGAGGAAAGTTATCAAAGGCAGTATTCATTACCCACTTCTTAGCTTCAGAAGTAGCTAACAAGCTTTTCATTACTATCTCTTTATTCTCTTCTAAATCTTTTAAGATATTATCATGAGTCTCTTGAAGTAATTCCATATCTAAATCTACTCCATAATCTTCCATAGGAATAGTTACTTCTCTATAGATCGGCATTACTTCTTCTTCAAAAAAGAATTCTTCTAGATTCTCTTCTTTTAGTACTTTAAGAAAATGGTTACAGAGACGTAGAGTTAAATCGGTATCGGCAGAAGCATATTTAGAAAGTATCTCAAGATCGGCTTTATAAATTTCAAAGTTAGTCTTAGTTACTTCCCCACCATTTGCTTTTATAGATTCTTTAAGCTCAATCTGCTCTTCGTTAGCTGCTTTTTCTACATCAAGACCAATCTCTTCTTGAACTGAGATAGCTAGAGGTTTAAGTCCAAATACTCCCATACCGGCTCCTTCTTCTTGGACTGTATGCACAAGGAGCGCTGTATCTACCCAAAGATCTTCTAATAAGTCTACTCCGTAGTAGTTCTTGATAAAACGGCAGTCAAACGAGGCATTATGCATTACCAGTTTTTTACCTTTTAACATCTTAAGAAGATTCTTAGAAATAATCTCAGTACTTTGACCTTCTATTTCCTGTACAATCAGCTCTCCTTTCTCATGATCCCAGACTAGAGTAGGAATATAAAACCCAATTCCTTCATCACCAGAAATAGACCATCCTACTATCTTACCTTTTCTCATATTAAGAGAGGTAGTTTCAGTATCGACAGCAATCACTTCTGATTCTTGAATATGTTGGAACATTAGTTTTAACGTCTCAGAGTCTTGGACGGTATAGTATTTCTTTTCTATCTGCATATTAATTACGTTGTAAATTTAAAACCGGAATTCTATTCATCTTTTTATAAAAGTCATGGAGCATAGCTTCTTCTAATCCTTTTTGATAATTTATAGGAAAAGTATACTCTAGTAATGTAAAATCTTTTTTAGGTACTTTAAAAACATAAACATCGATAGATTTATACTTTTCTCTTATCTCTGCTCTGATTCTATTATTACCTAAATTAGAAATACACTTATACTGAGTGTTAATTCTGCTTAGGATATTAGCTGATTGACCTATTTTTATTACTTCGTCTTTAAAAGCTAAAAGATAAACTCCAGGTAGTTTATAGTCTTTCTTATCTACAAAAAACTCTACATCAACTCCTTGAGTTAATCTTTCGCTTTCAAAAATTCTAGCTACTTTAACAAAACCTTTCTCTAGCCAATATGATACTTTATCCATAACCGTTTATTTATCTAAATATAAGAAAAAAGTGGCTAAAAAGCCACTAATTTTCTAATATTCTCCATATAAATCCCAGGTTTCTGGTTCTGGTTCTTCTATGTCAACCTCTTTTGTAAGTATAGCGTAGAGTTTTCCGTTTAAAGGCTCTAATCGGTAATGTCCTTTAAATTTAGTTTTGCGCATATACTGGGTTAATGTTTGTACTAATCCTTCAATTACATTATCCCGATCGATTACCAGCTCCCAATTATCTCCAGGCGGAACTCTTTCTGCAATAAGTTCGTTATGCTCTACTATTTCTTTAGTCATTTTACTGTCTTAAAGTTTTTTCTAATCTTAAATTCTTATCATAGAAGAAAGCAGGAATTAAGTATGCATGAGATGCTCTTACTGGATTGATATCAATTCCTCCTCTACGGGTGTATAGGCATGCCACCATTAGCTCTTCTGGTTGAAAAGCTTCAGTAAGATGTGTATACATCATCTCACAAATTTCTTCATGGAAATGAGATACCTGTCTATGACTTACAATATACTTTGCTAGTGCTTCCGGAGTAGGTAATTTAGCTCCTTTCATTCGAATAAATACATCTCCCCAATCCGGTTGATTAGTAACACGGCAGTTAGATCTAAGTAAGTCTGATTGCCAGGAGATTTCTTCTACTTCTGTAATACTAGAATCTACTTCCAGCTGAGTAGCATCTGACTTATAAGATTTGAATTCGATATCATCTAAGTCACACAAGGCTCCTAATTTTGCGTATCCCTTAAATCCATAGGTTGCTCCTAAATCAGAAAGATACATTCTAGCCGAGCAATGACCTCCTAGTAACTCTGTTAAATCTCTAGATACTCTTGCCTCAATAATATCAATACACTCTTTAGTATTACGTCCGATAGGAGTCATATTAAATGAATTGAGGTACAGCTTAATAGACTTTGACTCTACGTGAAACTCTGTGTCTGCTGGGCAAGTAATTTTTAACATACCTGATACAGGTAATCCTTTTTCTGTGATTGCAGAAACCTCATATGCATTCCATACATCGTATCCTTTGAAAGGAATATTATCTTCTTTGATACCGTAAGCCTCTCGGTTTAACTTACGAGGAATTGGAACAAGTAATGAAGGATCATAAGTATTTTTATACCCGTCGCCTCCTACTTTACCTAAATGCTTTGATGCAATGTCTACTACTTCTTGATAATTTTTTACGTCTGCCATTTTTTAACCTTTAAAAATTTGTTTTTTACCACCTTCGTATTTGTAAGCGTGGCCGTTTTCTACTAGTAGTTTATTTAATGAGGTTTCTTCTCCTTTTATAAAAATCTCAGCAAGTACTCTCCCATACTTTCCTTTTCCGTAAGACTGGATAATAAACTTACCGTCGTTCTTTTTAAGCATTTTATCGGTATAGGCTTTTGCTTCCTTACCTTTCTTTTTTTCTTCTAGATCTCTAGTTCTACTTTCCCAAGTGTCTACTCCTTTAAATCGTAATCTAGCTTTAACCCAGGTATCAAATCCTAGATCAATCATTACATCGGCCGTATCGCCGTCTACTGTTCTAATTAATTTTGCTCCGTACTTATACATTATTGAATAAATTCTAATATTTGTTCTAATCTTTGCATAGGAGAACCAGTTACAGTTAAGTAAGGTTTTCTTACTCCTTCTAATAGAGCTTGAAACTCTTTATCAATCTTATCTCTCCATTCTTCATTTACACTACGAACTCCATCATCTACTGATTTAAATTCGATAGGAAAGTAAATATAATGAGTATACTCGTTTTTAACTCTATTCCAAGTATCTTCGATATAGTTATGAGACTCTTTACTAATCTTATCCATAAAATTAGAATATACTATCAAATCCATATAACATCTATCTAAGATAACATTACCTGGTCTAAGCAAAGCCTCTAGATGAAAGCTTGAAATAGCAAGCTGAGTTTCAGAAGTACCTGCTTCGTTGATAGGAAATCCATAACTTCCAACAGTACGAGTAGATTCGTTAATAAACTCATACTTAGGTAATTTATTTTTTAATAATTCGTATACAGTAGTCTTACCTGTACTACTAGCTCCTACTAATGCAATTCGTTTTACCATTTATAACCTTTTTAATTAATATACGAAAATTAATTCAATAAACCTAATTCTTCAGAGAGTTTTAGATATTTTTCTACTTTTTGTTTTTTATAGTTTTTCATTACTTCCGAACTATAATCTATTCCTTCAAATAGAAGATCTAAAACTGCTAGTAGATCATTTATCTCCATAAATAATCTTTCTTGATTTGTGTAAGGCTGATCAGGTTCAGAACCTTTTGGATCTGTTAATCCAAACCTTAGAGCTTTAGTAGCTCTTTGAGAAACTTCGGCACATTCTTCTGCCAACATAACTAATAAATGCTCCTGTTTTGTCATTATTGCAAATATATTTTTAAAAATTCAATCCATAAGTATAGAGATCTATCTCTAGTAGCCTTCCACATTTCTTCTTCTGTAATTTCAAAGGCATTAAATCTTTCTTCGGCTATAACTCTACCTTCATCTACTCCTGGAGTTACTTTATGAAGCACACATCCCATTACCGGATACTTTCCTTCAAAAGCTCTAATCTGAGGATCCTTACCTTTTAGTTCTGGATACTCTGTTATAAGTCCTGGATGTCCGTTATAGATGGAATACTTTTCGCAGATCTTAGCAGGCATAACTCTTAACCAACCGTGCAAAGTAACTATAGGATCTTTATAATAACCAAGAACCTCTTCTAGTTCTGTTAAGTTAGGTCTATTTGAAACAGTAACTAAGGCATCTGATTCTTTAAGCTCAGGATTAATTACTCTAAGACCTGCTGGTCTTTGATTAGTTACAATCGCATCAGGCCATCTTCCTAAATGCTTTGCTAGATCTACTATTTCAGAGCCAGTTTGACTAAAAAATGCAATCCAAGGTCTTTTCATTCTATTAAACTTTTTATATTTTCAAGCGGTAATGGAAATTTATACTTGCCATCAAATATGGTATATCTTACTTTATCCTTTGTATGGTAGATTTCCTTCTCTTCTATTTTTTGAATTACTCCTTTTAGAGATTCTCCTAAAAAATGAAATTCTACTCTATCTCCTACTTTATACTTCTTTTTGGCCATTTGCAAACCATCTAAATTTATGAATATTATTAAGAATTAAGTTAGTATCTTCTACTTCGTAATTAATTAACTCAAATAACTTTTGAGATTCTTTTGACCATAAGCCGTCTGATCTATACTCTATACCTTTAATTCCATGTACTACTGGATTGCTAGTATCTAAAGAATAAATCCAAGGATATTGAGAATAAAAAGCAAATTCTTGAGGTAGTCCGCAACCTAGTAGATGATGAGGCTTATCTTCATTTATAATACCGTCTTTGACTAAATCTCCAAGTAGCTTAACACGTCCTAGCATCCAGCTAACATACTTGTTAGGATGAGGTACAGACTTGGTGTAATACGAATAATCAAACGAGATTGCAATCATGTCTACGTTTGCAAGTTTATCCATATACTCGTAACAGCCTACTATTTGCTCGTAAGTCTTACCTTGAACTACCCCTATCTTTTTACCATAAGCTTTATTGCCGTAGTTCATATTCCAGCTAGACATTTGGGACATAGTCTTCTTAGTATCTTCTAAAGCATCTGGGACAATATACCAGGTAGGTCTAAGCTCGTTAATCCAGTAAGCAAATCTATCAGCATCAAAGGCCTCTTCTAATTCAAATATAGAATTATCTAGAATAACCTCTCTTCCTTTTAAAACCGCTTTTTTAAACTGATTTAGATATTCCTCATCTTCTTCAAATAAGTGAACTAAAGCATAATCATAATCAGTAAATCTTTGAACGTCTTCAAAGATACTTTTTGGAGATTCATGAGCAATCTTAATCATCTAATTTTACGTTGTTTACGGAGGTTTGTAACTGAGCTAATGCTTCTTCTAATTTATTTAAGTAATCGTCTGTATACGAATTCTGTACTTCTTGTATAGCTTGTATAGCTTTAGAATATGGAACCATTTCCATTTTCAAGCTATCTACATAAATTTTATGTTTTTCTAAATCAATTGCCATCAAAAAACTGTTTAAGGTTAGGTCTAAAATAGTTTATAGATTTCATTACTTTTCTATCTCTTGTTCGATAAACGATGAATCGGCCATTAACTGCTTCATAATGGCAAGGCTCACCCTGTTCTTCAGCTCGTACGGCGACAGTACGTATGGCTTCATCTTCAGATATACAAGACTTTGACATATTGCTAGCCTGTACTTCTTGATAAGCTGGCCATATCTTATCCTTAAGGCCGTGTAGCATAACTCCGTTCCCAAGGGAAACATAAGCAATATCACACAAAGCATCCAAAACTTCCACGATGTCTCCGTTTTCGCAAGCTTGTCTATATTCCTCCAATTCTTCGAGTATAAAATCGTAGACGAATTGCCACTCTTTCTTTTCTGGTATTGTTGGTTCATAATTATTCGGTTTACCGAAAGTAGCGTTGAAGATTTCTACTTCGTTAACAAACGGTACGCTTGGCGGTGCATCAATATAATCATTTAATGCATCGAATATTGTTAATTGTTTACCCATAACTTATTAATTTTATATAAAAATAAGAAAAAGGACCCGAAGGTCCAAATATTTCTTAAATTACTTTTATAATTCTTGATTCGAATAAACTAACTAATTTAAAGTTTGTTTCTCCTAAATCTTCTAATGCTTTATAGGTCTTTGCTTCTGCTTCTGTACCTGTCATTGCATCAACTAGATAGATTTCTTTTACTTTTTGAATCCTACCTCGATCATTTTCTCGCTCAAATTGAGCTGTTACTTGCCAATAATTTGTCATAATTTATTAATTTCGGCATTTTCCTGCCAGTTCAATATTTTTGTAAAACTCTGATCTTGCTGCATCTTCTTCTAAGAAACATCCGGTTAGTTTAGCTGTCTGCATAGAAGCTCCATGATGTTTAACTCCTCTACAACTTACACAGTTGTGTGTTGCATCAATCATTACAGCTACTCCTAAATTACCTTCACAAATCTTATCTACTGCATTATGAATTGCAACAGTAAGCTGCTCTTGAATAGCTCCTCGTCTACCGAAATGCTCTACAATACGATTTAATTTAGATAGGCCAACTACCTTACCGTCTTTAGAAGGTACATAAGCAATCGATACTCTACCTCCAATTGTCTGATGATGATGAGAACACATAGAGGTTACTGGAATGTTGGATTCTTGTACGATTCCGTCATAACCATCAGAAGGAAATGCTGTAATCTCGGTAAGATTTTCAAATCTACCTGCCCATAGATCGTTTACGTACGCCTTAGCTACTCTCATAGGAGTATCGGATGAGTTAGGATCGTTCTTCCAATCTACTCCTAACGCATCTAAAAATTGACCAAAAGCCTCAGCAGCATCTTCGATAATATACTGCTTTTCTACCGGGTCTAATTTAGCGTTGGGTCCTTTTTCTTCTATTGCTCTTGCTAACTGTAATGAGATTCCGTTAGCGAATCCTGCTTGAACCAATTCGGTTCCTTCTACAAACTTTTTTGCCATTTATAACTTATTAATACTTAAATATACGAACTTTATTTCGGATCTGCAAGATAATCTTGAATAGAATCTGCACTGTACTCTTCCCAAGGAAATACTATCCACCGATCATCTTTAATAAAATCCCCAAACATAGTTGGGATAAAGGTAGATGTATTTCTTACAGCTAACGTGGCTGTAATAAAATTATGTCTTTCAATCTGCTTTAAAGTATTTCCGGAATCCGAAATATCGTCTATAACTAAGACTTGTTTTTTTAACTCACCGGGTAGAGTTTTAGCTGCCTCTAACCCAATAAAAGGAATTTTAAATTTATGTGAAATTAAAACGGCTGGGATTAGGCCTCCTCTTGGCACTCCTGTAACAAATTTAGGAGTATCACTGCTTTCTAACTGTTCACCAATTTGGTTTATTTGATCATCAACCCACTTCCAACTATAACGTACTTTTCTAGACATAACCTATGCTATATTTGTCGTCCAGTTGCTATCCAAAACATAGCTATTAGAACCTTTATTAATACTGTACACTTTTTCTTTTAAATATTGCCACTGTTTTGGAGAGGCTGAGTATGGATGCACACCGTCAACATACCCGGTAATCCAATCTATGAATTGTTTTTCGTCCATAACTTATCTACTGTTAAATCTAATGTGCAATCATTCCATTTATACTCTAAGATTACTTCTTTGGTTTCTTCCTTTATAAGAACAACTCTATCAAATGGAATTTCACAATTAACTATATATTTTTTTAATTCTTTAACTGAAACGTATTCATCTTCTATACCTTCCCAGGTATCATCAGATATTAGAAATACACTATCTTTACTTGACTTATAATCCCATACCGGATTACCGTCAACTACTACTAGGTTTTTTAATTTGTCAGCACCGGCTGATTCAACTATATCTTTGAAATTAATCATTCTCTATATAAGCTTTTAATTTATCACACAAAACTAAAACATCATCTGGTTCCATTGTAACTGCACAGCAGGTATGGATGTTATCCATAATTAGCTCTAATATCTCTAAAGCCTCTTCTTTAGACACATCTTTCAGTATTAAAAGCCATAATATGTGCACGGCCAGTAAATCTCCAACCTCTATCCCTTACAAAGTTCATTACCGGGCCATAGCTTTCAAATAAAGATTCTCTATCATCTCCTGCAGGCATTGCCCATACTTTATGATCTGGTATTTCTAGGTCTTTTAAGAACTCTTCAACCTCTCCTACCATAGATAAATTTTTATCTAAAACCGGTTTAATGTGGTAGTCATTATGATATTCGATAGATTGCTTGATAGCCTCTTTATTTAAACGAAGCTTATTATGCTGTCTAATCATCTTTTCGTCTGTAATAGCACCTTGAGGAGTAGAAACTCCTAATACTGGCACGCTATTGCTAAACTTAGGGCTGATAGAAAGTAAATCAATAGGGTAGTCTGTGGGTAGGAAATGACTTCCTTCAGTTTCGATAGTAACGAAAATATTATTTTCATGAGCAAAATGTGTTAGTTCGTTAACTAAAGCCGGGTGCATAGTTGGACTCCCGCCTGTTAGCATCATTTCTTTAATATGTGGATTCTCCTTATACATATCAATGATGTCTTGAAAGCAGAAAGTTCCTTTTTCTGGATGAATACTTGTATACCAAGAATCACACCATCCTCCTTCTCCAAAATAACATCTATGGGTACACCCTGATGTTCGTACTACAACTGTTGGATATCCTTGTCTTGAACCTTCTGATTGCACTGCTGTGTAGACTTCTACGATCGGAAGTATCTTACTATAATCTTCTATTCTCTTTAATGCCATAATACTATATTCTTCTTTTAAGGGGTGTAAATTGCTGTATTCTTTTCATGCTCTCTAAACTCTACTTTAGCTACTTTAACTCTTCCGTCTGTTTCGGTATCTATAAAAGGTTGAAGCTTATCGTAAATAAATTTAGCAAACTGTTCTGCGCCTGTTGCAGGTACTATTCGTACTTGAGCAACTCCTGCATCATTCATTTTAAGAAAAGAATCTTTAAACGGATCATCTTCTGCAACTAAAAAAGTATGATCTAACATAAAATCAAACCATTCTTTAGGATTCATACCATCGATAGTTTCTTTAGCTCTTTTCATTCCGCCAAAATCCCATACCCAATTCCTTTCGTCTAATTCACCTTCGAACCAAACCTTAACTGATGTTCCATACCCGTGTAAGAATCGGCAGTGTGTTCCTTCGGCTTTCCATTGACGAAATACTGTAGAGAATCCGTCAAATACTTTTGTAGATGTAAATTTTCCCATAACTGTAATTTAAACTAATTCTTCACCAATTCCAACTAATTCAGCTAGAAATAAGCCAATAAAAGCAGCTTCAAACAAACCAAAAAAACCTAAGGCACAGGCTCCTAGTCTGATAGCTGATTTAATAAATGAAATTGTTTGGTGTTTTTTAGGATCAGGTATTTTCTGTCCTTTAATTTGTAACCTTTCAGGTAGTTGAGTGATTGGACGATCGTCTCTATTCCATAACTCTTTGTGTATTTCTTCTTGCATACTAGTGTTTTTAGAGTGGTGCTACGACACTGTTAATATTCAATAAATATAGTACTTTTAATCTTTATAGCCAACTATTTCTAAAATAATTTCTGTTTTATTTGTAAAGAGGTTATAAGAAGTATACCTATTATCTAACTTACAAATTTTATTAAAATTAAAAACCTCTACTTCCTCTTCTCCATACCATGCCATTAAACAATTAGGCTGATAATCAATCCCAAATCCTTTTAATTTTTCCTCTAAGTATAGCTTTTTTATATTTACATCTAAACTTGAAACTGGAATGTGAATGGTCATAAATTTACTTTTGCTTTAACTCGTTCTGAGATTGGTATTGGGTCTCCTTGCTCGTCTATTCTAACAAACTTAATATTTGTGGATAGAATTATATTTTGTTTACCGTTATAGACATTATGTGCTCTAGCTTCAACTTTTAAGGTTATAGAAGTAGTTCCAACTTCGGCTACAGCTCCATAAATTTTAAGCAAATGACCTTCTCTGGCAGGTTTCTTAAACACACATTCATCTATACAAACAGTAACCATTCTAGGGGTATCACAAACTTGGGCGGCATAAGCTGCTCCTGCAGCATCTACCCAGGCTAGCAACTTACCTCCGAAGAGGTTTCCATGAAATCCTAAATCTGACTTTTTAACTGGATGTGTGCTGATCAGCTCCATAACTTAATTTGATAAAGGTGCTTTAATTGTTGGGTGAGATTCATAATCTAAGATCTCATAATCAAACTCACCATTTAAAATATCTACATTACTTAATTTTAATTTAGGTAAGTGTGGTTTTGGTTCTCTATTAATCTGTTCTTCTGCTTGTTCTATATGATTTAAGTATAGATGAGTATCTCCAAAGTTACCAATTAATTCACCTGGTTCTAAATTAGTTTCTTTACATAATAGAAGTAATAATGTACCATATGATGCAATGTTAAACGGTAGACCAAGGAATGTATCTACACTTCTTTGATTCCACATCAATGTTAGTTTCCCATCTGCAACATAACATTGAAATCCATAATGACAAGGAGGTAGCGTCATTTGCTCTAACTCACCAACATTCCAAGCCGATACCATTAATCTTCTACTATCGGGATTTGTTTTAAGGTCATCAATTAGGTTTTGGATTTGGTCTATTTGTTGAGTTCCATGAAATACTTGTTTAGTTTTTTCATTTCTTTCAAATATTTCATTTTCCCAATTTCTCCACTGCTTACCGTAGATCGGTCCTAACTCCCCCCAACGTTTGCTAAATTCTTCATCGGTTTTGATTTTATTGATGAATTCTTTCATTGTATCAGGCCAATTGCCCTTATACTCATTAGTTTTACTAATATATTTTTTAAAAGCATCACCATTCCAAATATTACAGCCATTTTTAACTAAATACTTTATATTTGTACCTCCTTTTAAGAACCATTTTAATTCAGTCATCATAGTTTTGACTGCCATTTTTTTGGTAGTAAGTAATGGAAATCCATCAGACATATCGTGTCTAAACTGTCTACCGAAAACAGATAAAGTACCGGTTCCGGTTCTATCGTTTTTCTCTACTCCGTTATTTAAAATATCAAAAAGTAGTCTTTGATAACAGCGATCTAATTCATTCATACACTTTATTTAATTCTTGCTGGACTTTCATCCAATATTTTACAGTCTTAGGTTTTAAGTAACCTCGAGGACCTCCATTCCAGTTTCGGGCTATGGTTTCAAAGTCACCGTCCGGATGATGGAAGTCCCTCCAGATTACAAACATTTCGATAGATTTCTCTCTATCATACCTATCCTTCATCTTAAATTTCTTATCAATTTTAAGAATTTTTAAGATTCGGTTTACTTCTCTAACCATTACTGGTCTAATCTGAAGCACACCTACGGATGGGCCTTCTTTTAAATGCAAATCTCCTTTTATATCCTCTATTCCTCTACTTTCAACTTGAATCAAGGCTTGAATCAAATTGTCATGCTTAACAGTAGGTTTAGATCGTAGCTCTATAGGTTTAAGCTCTATTCTAACCACTTCTTCTGATTCATCAAAAGAACTTATTAGAACTGCTAATCCTAAGGTAAACCCTATGAATAAAAGGAGTTTATACATCGTTAGGCAGAGTGATCGGCTAATACTTTCTCAACTGCAGCTTTGGCTACTTCCCAACTTACAGGACCAGTCTCATCTTCATATTGCACAGGATCTTTACGGCCTAAAGCAATAAATGCCTCAATACGTTCTACAGAAGAAGCTGATTTATAATCTGAGTTACCTGACGGGTAAGGTTTGTATGAAGTGTTGGTTCTTTTGTAAACTTCATCAAAGTCCAATCCTAGCTCTTTACATAATACTTCACCATCTTTTAAAATACCTAATTTATCTGTATCAAGATAAGGAGTAAAATACCCTACTTTCTCAGAATCCCAGTTCCCTATACGGAAAGCTTGATCATCAATATCTCTCCAT
>Ga0222718_10002159_pt1 | contig 17942 bp, 36 predicted proteins | sample C33_27DmetaG_FD_165045 | JGI IMG/M metagenome (GOLD analysis project Ga0222718, IMG submission 165045) | Estuarine water microbial communities from San Francisco Bay, California, United States - C33_27D | ecosystem: Environmental > Aquatic > Marine > Unclassified | place: USA: California... | reverse complement strand
GTGAAGGGCAATCCAGTCAACATCAAACTTGGGGAGGACGCCTAATGTGGGAGGACGAATTGTTTGACGAGATACAGAAGGGAGACCGTGTGTGGTACGAGAACCCACAGGGTCAGACCTGCAAGGCCCGGGCACTGATGATAGGACCGATGGGTTGGGTCTGTGACAGGGGCAATGGACAGCCAGTGGTGGTCAACGAAGGTGACAACTACCTAGGTCATAAAAAAGCCAAGAACAGGCAACCGGACCACTTCGGACACTTCATGACCAAATTTGGATATGACTAAGAAAGATCAGAAATGGGACTTCAGGTGCGGAGAGTGTGGTTGGACCGGACTGGTGGACGAATGCTTCTACGATGACGACAACGACGGCCTGGCGATGTGTCCCCAGTGTGATTCAAAGGACATGGAGTTATGGTCAGACAGCGATGAGTTCAAAGGATAACAAGGAGAGAAGATGACTAAGAAAAAGAAGAAGGTGACGACCAAGAAGAAAAAGAAAGCGGTCAAGAAGTCCGCGAAGAAGATCCGGGAACAGGAAAAATTGATCAGGACGATCAAGAACCCACACAGGTACTTCAAGTTCGACGTGGGCAGGTATGGTGGCGAGGTCGCCATGGGAGAGATCACCGAGGAACAGTTCGCCTACTGGGCAGACAAGGACCAATCAGAATTCGAGGAACACATGAGGATGGCGGAATGGGGTGAAGACCAACAGGACGATGAATACAAGAAGGTGCCCGAGAAGGCCAGGTTCACCAAGCCTTTCTACGAGTACGGGGACATCTGCCACATGAGTGGCCCGGAGTTCTCGGATGGACAGACCCTGACCATACAGGAAGTGGACAAGGACGGCAACGCCTTACAGAACGAAGATGGTGGATACCTGGAGGACGAGATGATAGATCTCGGAGACCTCAAGAAGAAAGGGGTCAAGATAGAGTGTGTGGCGGAACACCACACCGGATCCGACTCCTGTCGGGACAAGTTCTTCATGTTCGGCCAGTACTTCAACAAGGGCGGTTTTGCCACACCAGAGACCATCCGTACCGGACCAGACGGCATAGACTTCCGTAAGATGGCGATCAGGTACGAGAACGCGGAAGGCTTCAAGTGTTTCAACGAGATCGAGTACGATGGCACGGCCTACTACCTGGAGGAGGACAGCACCGGAAAGAGTTCAAGTTTCTATGTGGGGGCGGGCGACGACGCCTAGAAAAGCCCAAGAAATGGAAGGTTTTACCAGGTTGACCGTATGGTAATCCATGCTATACTGATAGAAACAAAGGAGTTGAATGACATATAGAAAAAACACTTATTACACACAAGAGTTGGACAAAGACACTTTGAACTCAATGATCACGGTATCATTCAGTAGGGAGTCAGACCTAACGCAATCGGTCCTGAGATGGGCGGTGCGAGAGGATATGATCAAGACGAGATATGAATTAGATATCGCCCTTGAAACTGTTTCGGATTTGAACGATTGGCCAGAGGGAGAAGGCTATGGTTCATCGGACAGAGCGGGTGACCTTAGATCAATCCAGGACGCGGTGGAGAGATCTAGAAGGTACATCAAGGCCGAGAAGGAACTTTGGATCGTGAACGACAAGGAACCATTGGTAGGCAATGTTTTGGCCTACATGAACATGATGGACAAGATCAAGGCAGGATTAACAGAGGGAGGACAATAATGTCAGACACACTTAACAAGAAAGAGGTAGATCAGTTGTTGGATCTATTCAACCGGATCAAGTTGGACCTACAGGATTCAAGTTTCCCTACAAGGACCAACAGGTTAGAGGCCGTTGAGAACATGAAGCAGGTTCTAAAGATACACGGATACACGGTGTTGAACGGACCAGAGATCTGTACACCAGACGAGATGACTTCAGAGGAGAAGACTAGGTTCCTAGATGCTAGGGATCAACATCTGATAAGACAGAACTTAAACAAGGCAACGGGAGGACGATAATGGCGACTAGAGCGAGGATAGGTATCAAACAGAAGAGCGGAAGGATCATATCAGCATATCAACATTGGGACGGCTATCCAGGAGGACTTGGATACAACCTATGTGAAAACTGGGAGAACCCAAAGAAGGTCACAGAGGCCATCAAGTTGGGCAACTCATCCAAGTGGGGAGTGATCATAGGTGAGAAGCACGACTTCGACAAGGCCAGATTCGGTTCGGATTTCGAGCATATGAATTGTTATTACATGAGGGACAGAGGTGAGAAGGACCAAGGTCCTAGGATATTCAAGGACGAGGCGGAATACAGGGAGAAGGGTTTCAACTCGGGCGAGGAATACATCTACCTCTTGAAGGATGTGGGCGAGAAGGACTACCTGAACAAGCCCAAGTTCACTTGGCACTTCATCGGAAGGCACTATGTGAAACAGGCCAACGGTGAGTACGAGGATGTGGTGGACCCGTTCTTCAGACCCCTGGAGGAGGTGGCGATAAGAGAACACATCGAGATCCTACAGAGGCATTTGGAAATGAATTCAAAGAAGGAGGTGGCGTAAGTGAGCAAGGTGAAGGCCGTGGGGGTGTCCATATTTGACACCATGGTGTTCGCGTCATACACGGTACTACCAATGATTGGTATCATGTGGGCTGTGGGCATCGTTGAACTGAACATATAAGGAGGGGCTCGTGCCCAACAAGAAGGAAAAATTTTGGACGATGGGAATGCCCAAGGGCGGAGTAGGCCCATGGGTTTGGCATGTCTGGACGAAAGGATCCAAGAAGCCCGTGAGGGTCGTGGCGTTCGATCTGGACCACATCCGGTGCCAGTTGGAAGACCGGACCGTGATCAAAGCCAAAAGATTACCAGAAGAGAAGGACGAGTACTCATCAATGCCACTGGGACCGAAGGGTTCCACGGTGAACAGGCCAGCGGACTACGACGCAGGATTCCGGATATTGAGACAATGGGTTGACGAGAACGGTGGACCACCAGAAAGCATTAGGAAAAGGCTGAGAGAATTATATATAGATTATGACAAAGGAAAATAGTTTAACCAATGATAATCGCATTCGCTAGTCTCGGAAGTATGGGAGCCACTTTTATGGACTGGAGTTGGCATTGGTTGAAAGGATCAGAATCCTACTGGAACTACCAAAAGGGCCGGGTGCCGTTGGTACAAGACCCAATTCTGGACATGAACGCTCATGGACATAGCAAGAATCATCCTACCGGCTTAGAAGAATGGAGGAAGTTTATAAGGATGGCCAAAAAGGAGTCACTGATCGCGGGAGAAGATGTAAGTCTATATCCAAACCACGACAGAAGAGACGGTAAAGAATTTGTTAATAACGTCAATTGGTTCGTAAAGCAGGGAGTCGATGTCGTGGTCATTGAAAGGACGGAGGACCTTCATTACGCCGAACTTTCCGCGAGGGGAGAAAAAGGGGATGGTCACGGCAATAAGCCCGGGCATGATTTTTTTATCGGTTCAGCACCGTTGACTTCAGATGATACCAGTGTAAGAAAAATGAGAGAAATCATCAGCATCACATATTCCTCTCAACAGAGGACCTGGCTCAAAAAATTAAAAGAAGAATTTAAGCATTTGGACAAAAATGTGATGAAAGTCACTGATCGAGATTGGATTTACAAGACAGAAGACACCATGCCAAGAATCATGGACAGGTTCAATCAACCAATCATGCGAGATAGAGTGGCTCATTGGCACGATGTGGTTAAGAAATGGCGGGGTTCACATCAAAATATTGAATATTTCTATAATACTACCATGCCTGAGATTGCAAAAAAAATCGTTGACGGAGAGTCAATGGATCTTCGGCCGTTCGAGTTTGGTTTTTTGGATGAGTGTTTTGTAATGATGCTGGTTATGGTCAATCATAGCTGTCGATTGGTACTAACAGACGATAATTTTCCAAAAAACACAAAAGACCTGCATAAATTTCTCAAATAACCACAAGATCTAGTGCCAAAAAAAAGCCCGGGCACAAGATATAGTGCCTTTTGGAGGTTGACCGGATCGGCATCCATGCTATACTGAATTATAACCAAACAAGGAGTTGAACATGAATACAATAGAAGAAAACAAAGACCTACTAAAATTCAATGCCGAGGGAGTACATCCAGCAGATATGTTCCTAAATGCTAGAAAGGCGGCCGTGAAGGCGGTTGATGATTACATGGAGGGCAAGGAGGAGCCGATGTACTGTGGTTTCGCAAGTGTTTCAATACATCCAGCGAGAGGTAAATTTGTTTCTTTCATGAAGAAGGCGGACATCGGAGACAGCGGATTCAGAGGTGGATACAGAATATCCTACTATGATATAATGCCGTTAGATCACCAATACAGAATGACACAATCTTTGGACATCAAGGAAGTGGCAACAGAGGCATTCAGAGACGAACTTAGAAAATACGGTTTGACTGTATATGCAGATTCGAGGGCGGACTAATGTCAGGAACATTAGAATTCGTATTACAATCAGCGAGGGCGGTCATGGCCTCGCTGGCTGTATCCTACGAGATAGAGACGGGCTCTCCACAGAATTTAGATGAGCTGAAGTGTATGGCGGAGAACATCTACTTCGAGGGCAGGGCGGAACCGTTGATGGGCAAGGTGGCGATAGGTCATGTTGTGATGAACCGTGTGGCTTCTGACAGGCACCCCGACACCATCTGTGATGTGGTACACGAAGGACCACACAGGGAGAGCTGGAAGACCCGAGGCAAGTCGGTGCCAGAAAGCGAAAGAAAGTTTTTTCCAATCAGGAACAAGTGTGATTTCAGTTGGTACTGTGATGGCGAGAAGGACATCATCTGGGTATCTTACATGGATGGCACCATCATAGATGCCAACATGACGGCCTGGAGGGATTCCGTCCATATGGCGTTGATGGTGATGAACGGTGACCTGAAGGACAACACCGGAGGGGCGGACCATTACTACAATTACCATATCGCCAACCCGTATTGGGTTGGGGCGATGACCCACACGGCATACCATGGTAATCATAGATTCATGAAGGAGCAAAGGTAGGTTGACGCCTACAGAAAGGATGTTAATTTAAGTTATGAAGAAAAAAAGAAATAGACTAGAGAGGAAGTTGGATGAGTACAACCACACGATGGAATTGATAAGAACAATCATACCCGTGTTCATACTTGGACTTCAGATAATAATATTGGTGAAATTGATATGATGAGCCCTTGGAAGATCATACAGGAACTTGAATCGGACAATTCGAGACTGAAGAAAGAGGCCATCATCCGTAGGGAAAGTGATGCGGAGAATGTGAGATTCTTCAACGGCGTTGGGGCGGCTTTGGATGGATTCAGGACTTTTGGTGTCCAGAAGGTGCCAACCAGCAAGAAGGATGGCACGGGCATCACACAGACCGAATTCGATGATGTTTTGAGAAGATTGGAAGAAAGGACTCTCACAGGCAACGAAATGCGAGACACGATACAGGACCTATGCGACAGGTCAAACATGGAACAATGGAATGACTGGTACAGAAGGATCCTGATCAAAGATCTGAGATGTGGGGTCACACACAAGACCGTCAATAAGCACTCTACGATGAAGGTGCCCGTGTTCGAATGTATGTTGGCAGATGATTCTAAGAAGCACGAGAAGAAGATGACGGGCGAAGTTTATGTTGAACCCAAGTTGGACGGCGTGAGGGTCATAACCATCTGTGATGTGGAAAAGGATGAGGTCAAGATGTTCAGTCGGAACGGCAAGGAATTGACCAACTTTCCAAAGATCTTAGAACAGTTTGATTCAATGCTAGACCAGATGTCAGAGAGCATGGTTTTCGATGGTGAGGTAATGAGCGATGACTTCCAGACTCTTATGAGGGAGATACACAGGAAGGGTGGAGCAAAGACAGATGATGCGGTGCTGAATCTGTTTGATTGTATGCCACTTGAATATTTCAAGGAGGGATCTTATCCATACGCCCTGAACACCAGGAAGGAACTCCTACAGAGTTTCCAGTACGGACCAAACATATCTATCGTGGAGTTCGTCGAGATGAACTTGGATGATGATGACGGACAGAAGCAGTTCGCTGACTATAACAGGCTCTGCATAGACAAGGGATTCGAGGGCATAATGGTCAAACCCGTCACAGGCATCTATGAGTGTAAGAGATCCAGCCTCTGGTTGAAGGTCAAGCCATTCATAGAGGTATCATTGAAGGTCGTGGACACAGAAGAAGGCACAGGCCGGAATGCTGGCAAACTGGGTGCCTTGATCGTCGAAGGCACGGATATGGACAAGTTCATCCGGACCAATGTGGGATCTGGTCTAACAGACACAGACCGAGAGACATTTTGGAAGGCCAAGGACAAACTGATTGGCCAGATTGTAGAAGTTAGGGCGGATGCCATAACACAGAATCAGGACACTAATGACGAGTGGAGCCTCAGGTTTCCTAGATTCCTTAGATTCAGAGGCTTCGAACCAGGGGAGAAACTGTAATGAAAGCAGACTACATCAACATGATCATCAACTTCTCTATCCTAGGACTTCTGATATACCTAGCGGTGGCGATAAACGAGATCAAGGACAAACCAAAACAACCGGCCATGATGGGCTATGACCAAGGACTGGAGTTCAAATACAACATCCAGGAGTTCCTTAACAACGCCTTGAAGGAGGCCATCAACCAACAGGAGAACCAATAATGGACGACCTAGATAACATCCTATCAACGATAGACCTAGAAGAGGAGAAGTTAGAAGTGGAAGACGAGTTCGTGGACGACTGGTACTGCCAGGACTGTGAACATGGACCGATGACGGAGAAGGACACCAACTGTTCGAGATGCGGTGTGAGGAACGGCAAGGCACACCCGGATGAAGAGATCACGGGTTGGGAAGAGGAAGACGAGATGGCGGGCATCGAGGAGATCTACTAGATGGACGACAAGCAGAAGATCTTCAACTACCTCAAGCACGGATTCACGGCGGATGACGTTTTCATCAGATTGACTCCACTTTCCAAGAAGAGCATCACACAGATGATCCAACTCTACAATGTGCCGATCAACAAGCCCGGACACAGGTCCGTGGAGGTCAGGGAGACCTATCGTTGGGGTTGTGGATTCAGGGAGGGCGATGACCTCAACTGGCCAAGCCTGCTGATGCCACAGAACGGCATAACCCATTGTGATCCCTATGTTGGACACGGCAACGAACTGGATGACCTATGTGGGGTCTGGTTCGACTACGAAGGGGAATGGACCGACGAACAAAAGGAGGACTTCGAGCAGAAGTGGTACAACGGCGATGACGCGGACGATGACGGCAGGTCTGGACTGGGCTGGGTACACGACTACCAGGAGGAGTGGCAGGTCGAGGACGAACAGATCATCATAGACGGAGAGGTGGAGGACATCAAGTATGACGTGATCCACAGGAATGACTTCACGAAGATATTCATAGAAGACTACAAACCACAAAAGGAGGAAGACAATGGTTGAGACAATGACGCAAGACACCAAAGACAGGATAGCGGAACTGGAGAGACAGAAGATCGACCTGAATGATCAACTGGAGATCCTGGGCTACACCGGCAACCTGGTGAGGATGCACCAGATCGAGGAGCAGATCTTCGAGATCGAGGACACCATAAAGAAATTACTGGCCTAAAGCAACATTTGGTTAATTATTATCATATGAAACATGATATAGATCTTTGGCAACCGTATCCGCATGACAAACGGTGGGATAAGGACCGGAACGCGAAACTTCTCAACATTGTTTTCCAAGGAGGAACTTTTGGTAACTTCCTTAAATTTTTTCTTGATAAGTTCTCGAAACTATCCCCTGACCTTGAGGGAGATCCATTTGGAGACACAGGTACCAGCCATAAAGTAAGCAAAGTAGAATTCTCAGGTCTCATACAGAAATATCACGCCTCTTTCATAAATGATAACGAAGGCAACATTGACCTGCCGATCTGCATCATAACACCCAGCAAAAAGAAGCACTATCTTTACCTGAAAAAATCACAGTGGTTCCGTGCCAAAGATAACATGATATCACCAGATGATCTTTGGAAGAAGGCAATTGGCGATATGCCAGACACTATCAAAGATCATGCCTTGTCGATTGTAAAGCTCTATGACATCAAAAATACGGCACATTTCAGTTGGATACCTAAGTTCATCGTCAGAGACTGGTATAAATTAGAATTCTTGAAGAAAATCGAGCAAACATACAATCATCAATGGTTTGCCGCTTTCAAGTCTCACGAGTTCTTCAAGAAGCAGAAGGTTTATAATTTAGACCTGGAGACATTCTTCGATTGGCATAATTTTTTAAAGAATATCACAGAGTTGAATCGTGTTTTTGGACTTGTTTTGGACTTCGATCGTCTTGCAGAGATGAGGACTTTGTTTGAGAAAGGACTCGAATTGGACACTATCAGAAAGGAATGCAACATGGTCCAGTCTGTTTTGGAACAAGGAGCAGATAAACCATTAACTGACCTGGATGTGGCCACAGAAGGATTCATCTATGCCGAGATGGAAAAAAAATATCCAAACATCCAGATGCCCTTGACCAACAGATTCTTCAGAGACACCGAGGAATTAAGGCAATTTTTGGAGCATTTTCCTAACTGGTATCGCAGGCCAAACCCTAATCTAGGTTAAAAAACCTCCATTCTACGCGACTTTTCAGGGGGTTGACCGTATGGCGATCCGTGTTATACTGATTTTATAAACATTTAACAAAGGAGTTGAATAAATGTTAAAAGACATAGAAAACAAAATCCTAACATTCTCAAATGGATTAGGTGGTATCACTAGAACAGAGATCGTTCATGGTACTTTATACATCAAACTAGAAAGAGATTCTGACTGTGATTACATCCACAGAGAGATAAGAAATCATTACAGAGAGTTCATCAATCCAGAAGGCGGTGTGAATATGTATGCCGTGGGCGACGAGTTCGCTTTTGACTTCGTTCCAGAGGACAGGGAGACACCCGTATTCATGGACGAGGACCAAGATGAGGAAGAGGAAGACAAGGGCATCTGGTCAGAGTTCGCGGAAGATGAGATCTTGAACAATATCCCAGGCGAGGTGGACACGATGCTGGACCTGGAGAACGACGCAGAGGAGGGCAGATAGTATGGATCAATTTTGGATGACGATAGTGGCCATGATCACAATGGCATGGTTCTTCTTCACAGTGAACGGTGTCATAGACATCTTCACCAGCAGGAAGAAATGGGCGGATGAGAGAGCCAAGCGAGACAGGTACTGGAACAGCCGTAAGAAGTTCTACCTAAGTGATACCGACAAGGCCAACATAGCCAAGTTGGACACGATGATCGCAGAAATGAAATCAATCAAGAAATCGATAGGAGGGATATGATGTTCGATTCAGAATACACGGAAGTGAAAAAGATATTGGACCAGAATGAGGTCACTGACCTGGACCAGATCGAGTACGGTTCCGAGGTGTACGAGGAGCTCTACGACTACTATGTGAACTCAGGCGAGATGCCATATGGTGTCATGAAGGCCAGAGAAGGCACACCGGATGAGTGGATCATAGACCGATTGTGTGACATGGGATTCGACCAATTGGAGACGGCGTGATGATAGACCCGTTCACTAGGTTCTGCCTGCCGAGATCACTACAGGCCTGGATCAACGAACATGACGCACCCGAAAGGGAGTCGGCCATCATGAAGGATGTGCCAAACACGCCATTCAACCATTTCATGGCCAATCAACTGAAGAGGTATGTGAAGATCCGTAGGAAGTACCGAGGATCAAGTTCAGAGACATACCGTAGGCCAACAGCCTACTGCCACAAGGCACAGGCGGACAGGTTCGCGATCTATGTGAGGGAGGCGTCATGATGAGGGCCATATCAACCAGCGGACTACCCCTGAAGATACAGGCGGAGTGGACGGACACGGACTACTGGAACCGAAGGAGCAACTACAACGATGACCTAGACGTGGTCAATGTCAAGGGTTGGAGGATCAAGATCAACGGCAAGAAGTACCCAAGGGGTCACACGGATGGCGAGGGATACCCAGACTGGACCTACAGGTACACACCACGAGAAGGCAACACCGAAGCGGGCAAACGGAAGGCCATAGAACACGCCCTACAGGATGCCGGGTTGGAGATATGGTAAAAAAAATTAAAATCGAGGACTATAAAGACAAAGTACCTGGCGTTGGCCAGTTATCGGCCAAACAGAAAAAGGAAATGCAGGTATGGTTGGACGGCGTCATGTCCAGAGATGAGACACAGAAGATAGACCAGAAGAACAAGCGAAGAATCAAGATCTGGATAGGTATTTTAATCTTTGTGGTTGTTCTAATGGTATTAACAGGTTGACGGTTTGGTAATGTGTAGTATAATGAATTATGTAGGTGGAGAATATCGGCAGTCTCTTAAATGTTGCGACAGCATAACGGCCTACAAAAAACTAACAAAGGAGATGATATGAAGACTTACTACTTTTGGGTCACAATCACAGGCAAAGGCCCTATGAAGGTGGCGGAGGATGGCAGAACGGCATCCGAGGCCAAGCAGATCGTGGAGAGCAGATTTCCAGGTGCTAGGGTGATGTTCGCGGAGGGCTTCTAGATGTTGAAAAAGATCAAGAAGATGATCTCACCAAAGAATACAAAGAAGGAGAAGTGTTCGGTGTGTGCCAAACAGTTCACACACCAGGCACCCGACACCCTGGTTGGAATGTTGGGCATCATACCGGTGCAGTTCTGTAAGAAGTGTTTTCCACGGGTGATGGCACAGTCGGAAGAATTGAACCTAAAAGATACGAGATTGAAGGTGGTTTAGGTAGGTTGACCGTATGGTAATCCATGCTATAATGAATTATACAAAAGGAGTTGAAAATGACAAAAGAAATATTTGAGAAGAACAATCCACACCCGGACATCGGCAAGAGCAAGTACAAGGTCAAGTTTGGCTATTACATCTGGGCGGAGTATGAGGTCGTTGCCGACAGCAAGGACGAGGCCTATGACGCGGTACACGAGCAGGGTGGCATAGACAGAATCAAGTGGCAAGAGGGCCACCACAGGAACAACGAGGTCAAGGTGATCGCGGAGGACTGGAACCCAGCCACGGAGGAGAGTTTCGAGACCGTCAAGATCGCGGAGTGTGTTCCGTACGAGGACGATTCCACAATCGACTACTCGGATCCAAACTGGACAGAGAACGAGTTCGAATGGGGCACCGCCTACCTAAACAGGGAGGAGGCGTAATGGGCACTAGATTGGCAGACATAATTTTGGACAGGCAGGAAGACTTCCTGTACGAGGACGAGCGAGCGATGAAGTTGACACCTCATGTGATGGCGGAGAGATGCCTGCAGGTGGAGTTCGACAGCATCATGTCAGATTACCGTGAGGGCGACTACGGCACACTGACCGCGATACTGGAACAGGGCTTCAAGGGTTTCCACAACATGGAACCATCAGAGCTGATCGAGGAATATAAGCAGATCGAAGACAAGTGGTACAGGTTATATTCTGGTTCCGCGTTTGACTTCCAGCCGTGCGGGGAAGATCCAATACACAACCTTGAACAGGAGGCGGTGTGATGGGCACTTTCACGACAGCGACAGGCTTGGGAATGTTGGCGGTGGGATTCGCAGTGATCCTGGTAGCCGGCATCATAATTTACAAAATAATCAACTATGAAAAGAAGGAGGACACTTATGGCAAGTGATATTTTACACCGGGTACCCAACCCACCATTCCCGGTGGAGATAATGGACCAGGCACCGGTCGAGGTGGCGAACCCATACTCGGGCGAGAAGGTCATGCTGGAGCCCATAGCGTTGGCGGTGTATGACTGTATCAAGGGGGCGGAGATGTTGGAGGACTACGACACGGTGCAGAAGGGCATCGACTGGTTCATCACACACTACCCAAAGGAATATGGGGTGTTATTGGACTGATGCTGATCTACGGAAACACACCCAGGGACATCATCCGGATCTTCCGGATCAACAGGTGGAAACTGATCGCAGTGATTTTCATTGTGATGACCGCGTTGTTGGCATATGACAAATTTACTAACCAACCGATCACGGAGCTCAAGGCCTTGGATGCTTTTTGGGACACGATAGGATCGGGCAAGAATTCAACAGGAGTTGAATAGAAAGGACGACCATGAACAAGATAAAGGAAACAGTGATGATCACCATTGCCGCACTGGCATTCATGCTGATCACGGGCGTTGCCAAAGCCGAGGAGAACAAGGTCACGGAAGTTATCAACTCCGTGGGCGACCACATCTCAAACGAGATAGCGGAGACCAAGGAATTCCAGGCCAAGAGCTGGGCAGAGGCAAAGGCACAGTGGCAGAGCCTGTTAGACAAATTCGTCAAGACTGAGAGCACTCAGTAATGCCGAACAGGATGGGGGAGGTACTTCAACTCCACCTGCCCCATCTTACTTTACCAACAGGAGTTGACGGAATTCAAAGGCGTGTTATAATATACAGGAATCATTTAAACAAGGGAGGAAATAGATGATCAACAAATATGTAAGAATAGAGCAGGGCTCATATCGAGGCAAGGATATGTCAGGCCGTGTGTTCCCAATCATCAAGGACTACCAGAAGTTCGCGGGCGACAAGGAGGGTGGCTTCGTCACCATAGATTGCTCTGAACTGGATGGCTTCGAGGGATTAGACAAGGCGAGGATCAATGTACCTGGCCTAACAGATATCACGATAACAACGGAGGGTGAGTACATCACCAACCGAGACCAACTCAACAAGGCAACCGCAGAGATGCCCAAAGCGAAAGACGGTGAGGAGACCGATGAGCAGGCCATAGAGAGGATCGCGGCCAGATTCAGTATCCTGGACGAGATGGCGGAGGCAGTAAGCACATCTAAAGTCAGGGCCATGATAGTGTCGGGACCTCCCGGAATAGGTAAATCTTATGGTGTTGAGCGGGCTCTGGAGAAGAGATCCATGTTCGACGACATAGCCAACCAGAAGCGGAAGTTCGAGATAGTGAAAGGTGCCATGAGCGCCATCGGACTCTACAAGAAGTTATATGAGCACAGCGGAAAGGGCCATGTGGTCTGCTTCGATGACTGTGATGCGATCCTGTACGATGACCTAGCACTGAACCTGCTGAAGGCCGCACTGGACACTGGCAAGAAGAGAACACTGCACTGGAACACAGAGAGCAGGACCTTGATGGCGGAGGGAATGCCCAACAGTTTCGAGTTCTTTGGCGGTGTGATATTCATCACCAACATCAAGTTTGACAATGTGAAATCGAAGAAATTACAGGACCACCTACAGGCGCTACAGAGCAGATGCCACTACCTGGATCTCACGATAGACAGCATGAGAGACAGAATGCTCCGTATCAGACAGATATGTAGGGCTGGTATGCTGGACAAGTACGCCATGGGCGACCAGGCGGAGGAAGAGCTGATACAGTTCATATTCCGGAACAAGCACAAGTTGAGGGAGATATCATTGAGGATGGTGCTCAAGATCGCTGACTTGTGGAAGATGGCGCCGGACAGGTACCAGCACCTGGCGGAACAGACCTGCATGAGGCCGGGGGCATAACTTGACCCAATTATTAACATATTCAACCATGGGGTTGGCGGGCTTGACGCTCGCCTACTTCGCCCTGGACATCATTGTGTGGGCCGTTTACTGGATGGTGAACATCATATGAACGACAAAGAGCGGAAAGAATTACAGGCGGCAATAGACCGGATCGGACCCGAGGGCATGAGGCGACTGGGCAATCGAGTATGGACGGGCATCGCTTTGTTCATTGTGGCACTAATCCTGTTCTCGGTCATGATGAATCATTTCTGTCCGGGCAACATAGGAGATTCTTGTTCATGATGGAATTCATAGTTTTCGCCACCATATTCACCCTAATAGTGTTATTGACGGGAGGACCATCAAATTGGCTATAAAGAGACACACCCGAGACAGATGGCAAAGGGCTGACGAGCTGAGACAGGCACGGCACCTGGAGCGAGAACTCCGTTTCATGCGTCGTTTCTGGCTGGTGATAGGTGCGATGGCACTCGTGATAGGAATGGGATCCTTATGGTCGTGATAGCAACAGATTTCAGAGCTTCTTACTCAGATCAACCTCCCTTGATCAGAGAGAAGGGTGTGTGTCGGACTTCAACTCCCTGGCACACACCTAAAACACACAGTGGGCGAGTGGCGGAATTGGTAGACGCACTGGTCTTAGGAACCAGCGGGGTGACCCGTGAGAGTTCGAGTCTCTCCTTGCCCACCAAACACACAGGCCGCCATAGTTAAGTGGTATAACAGGTCATTGGTAATGATCAGTCGCAAGTTCGATTCTCGCTGGTGGCACCACAAAAACACACAGAAAACACCCATTATCCTAGGTTGACGGTATTACCAGACGTGCTATACTGAATTATAACTTTAACAAAGGGAGAACAAAAACAAATGAAAAAACTAATGATAATGATCACAATCCTTATAGGGTTTTCCGCTACGGCACAGGCAGATGCCAAGAAGGAGGTGTGTCTGGCAATAGGCGAGGTGGCGATGACGGTGGTGGAAGTGAGAGATAATATGCCAATTGAAAATGCCATCAACATCCTCAAAGGTGTGGGTCTAGATACCTCTTTTGAGACCTATGCCATGGGAGTGGTCGCGATAGCATATGGCACGGATTATGGTGCAGAGCAATATGGACAGATGGTTGCCTTGGATTGTATGAAGGAGGACCTGTAATGATCAAAGGTATATTTGGAATTCTAGTCGTGCTTTTCTTGATAGGACATTTCGCGGGTGACTCTGACAACGCCAGCGGGAACACAGCCAAGCAGACGGCCGAGGTTGAGCGGGTGGAGAAACACTGGTCAGAATCTGAGAAGCGACAGGTGTACGATGCTCTCAACAGGTTCTGTTCCGGCCAGAACTACACTTGCCTGTCAGGTTCATATGTTTCATTTTCAAAGAATGGCCATGTGAGTCCAGTGGTGAGGGTTCAATATCCAATAACTTGGTATGCCACAAAAGACATCCGGGCAGTCAGCGAGCACAACGCCAGAGCGGTGAACAATTACCTTAAATTCAACACTGATGTGACGCAGGTGAAACACACAATCATCAAGGTAGTGGGCATCGACGGCAAAGAAACCAGATACGGAATCTAATACTCCAATCGAGATAACCAACACCAAAGGGGGCGGTGCTAACCCATCGCCCTTTTTTTATGACCACTTTATCTGGTAATGGTAAGGGTCAGAGTCGGCCCGCGCCTGGAAGGCGATGCGTCCGCAAAAATTTCACATCTATCCGCTCGCTTGGTAATCCGGGCTTATGCCAATTAATCTTCGCAGAAGATTTGCGTCGCAGATTTTTTGACACCTTCCTTTTAGAGTAGTACACCCTGTTCTATCGACTAGGCCTATCCGTAGTTAGAGTCCCGTATGCTGTCTAACCGATATGCTCTTATGGACGGAACTCGTAGTGTTAAAAGAATATGGAGTATAAGCCATACATGGCCAGTGAGTAGAGCACTATATGTCTAATGCGGACACAGTTCACACACACTGGCACACGGTCCAGGAACGGTAGCCTAGCGTGTGGGCTCGGATCGGCTTTGATCTCGGGTGTGTCTATCCTCTTGTTATAACGATCGAATTCTGATTCCGTGGGCATACTGATAGTTATCGCTAGGCGGTTGTAGGCGATGGAGCATTTGAACTATGCCTGCCATCCTTAGGAATTCTTTACCAAAATAGATTGCTTCGATGTGCAATATTGGGTCGTACGCTTCGATTGATGTGGTTGGGGTGAGGACCACCGGACCCCACCGTGCCGTATGGTTAGACGGAGCCGCCCCTCGCAACACTATGCCATTGGGTCGGTGTGGGTGGTGCATCGGCCCTGTGGGCCTCCTGACTGTGTGTCCGATCGGTCTAGTACGATATCCGCTGTACTGTCCAACTAATCAGGGTCTTTTGGTTTGGTTGTCGCGGCCGGTAAGGCATGGTAATGGCCTGCAGTGACGGGGATAATGTACGCCGTTCTGGGTTTACCATCCCTTACCATGACCCCTGACCAAACCTAATCCACCATGTGTCTGGGAGGTTCAGACGCCTACCAAACATTACCAGGATCCCTGCTCGCTGAGCTAGAACCATCGGTGCTTTTGGTCTGGTCGCCGGTCACATTACCATTGCTTACCATGTGTGTAGATGTGCCGGACGACCCTTTCTGGCAGTTTTGGTTTGGTGGGCGGGGTGATTACCAAGGCTTACCAAGTTCCCGATCTGGGTCAGGGCCTGCCGTGTCGTACCTTTACCAATGATTACCACCGCGGCGAAGGGACAAGACATAGATGTGAGTGTAGCAGGCATCGTGCACCAGGTGGCTGGGTGGCACAGGGTTATAGCAGTAGATAACGGTGGAGGATGGTGGACACACTCAGAACGGGGTCAGCACCATGCGGGTCGGTGTCGCGAAGAAAAATCTTTTTTGAATCAGGCCGGTCGGCTAGTATTTTTACACCCATGGTGGTAAAACTGGTAGGGCAATGATAAAATACCCGGGGTAAAGAAAAAACGCACAGCACCACAAACACCCCCTATACCAGGTCTGGGCCAAAAGCACCGTATGGCCGTGTTCCTGAGATCTGAAAAATTTGCACAGCACTCCGATTTGGTCCCACATACCCAGGTTGGCGACTGCGCCTTCTCAGTGTATAATAACCTGTATGCCAACCCAGCAGTACTACTATGTCATGTGTGAGAAGGGCACTCTAACGCATCGTGCTTATGTGCAGTTGGATCCTGCTTCTGCTGACATATTACATGACTCCCTGTGCGAACGCTATGATCTAGTGCAGGTGTGTGAGGTACGCGACAGTGAAGTGGATCCGGATCTCTTGATCACTCCCGCCCCTTAAATACCCGTATGCTCTTGCGTACTTTCGTGATATATGCCCTGATGATGACTGTGTGTGCCCTGGCCTTCCATGACAACACCTTCGCCGTGTTCGATCTCAAGGAGCAGTTGCAGTGGCTACAGATCAACCTCTGGGAACTGCTACACCAACTGGAGTACGTGGAACCACACCAGCGTCTTGTGGTGTATGATGAGATCCAGCACATACGCACAGAGATACAACGTGTGATAGGTCTCCTCGTGGAGCATGATCGGAGCCAGCATCCGCAACCATAGCCGGCAGGAGCACGGAAAGATAACCTAGTCACCGCCGGGCCATTAAGTAGTCACACAATGATACACAGATACAGCTCACACGCACACTACTGCCGCACACCTGTTTACCAGCAGTGGCGGGCCCAGTGGCGACCACCCCAGCACGTGGTGATCGACCGGTGGCACGACACAGAGTCGGAGATGCACGACCAGAACGGGGCCAATCCGGTCACGCCAAGGGCACACGCACGGCAACGACACGCCACACGGCTGGCACACCACCTGTTGGACAGCCTGGAGATCCGCGACCGGTGTGTGGACATCGGCTGTGGCGACAACTGGTTCCACCACGGCCATGATGCCCGTATTTGGGGTGTGGACCCGCACAACGAGGCACATCGCGACGAGCTGTTGACCCCGGGGTGGTTCCGCTCTAACTGGGGTCAGTGGCCACACGCGTTCTCAGTCAACGCCATGCACTTCTGTGAACAGAGCGCCGTGCCCGACCAGGTGGCCAAGGTCAGGGGCGTGCTGAGGCCCGGTGGCACCGCGGTCATGACCCTGAACCGTGCCAGGATAGCCGACTCAACCCCTGACTACGACGCCGAGCGACTGTTCGGGGCACTGTCACGCACACCCGGGATGACACGCATGGTGTGGATGGATGATCCGGCCGACGCCTCCATGGACGGCAACGTGTGGTTGTGGTTACGACGATAGGTCGACGGCAATCCACCCG
>Ga0222718_10002154_pt1 | contig 17954 bp, 23 predicted proteins | sample C33_27DmetaG_FD_165045 | JGI IMG/M metagenome (GOLD analysis project Ga0222718, IMG submission 165045) | Estuarine water microbial communities from San Francisco Bay, California, United States - C33_27D | ecosystem: Environmental > Aquatic > Marine > Unclassified | place: USA: California... | reverse complement strand
TGGTTAAAAAGCACATTTCCTTTTCGTCTTTTATAAAATGGTCTAAATATATTAATTCATTTCCACTAAAAGATAATTTTTTAATTTTTCTATCTTCTATATTTTCCATAATTGGTTTTAATATTATTTGTAAAACACTTTCATTAGTATTACTATAAATATGTAAATAGAATTCTTCTTCTGGTTTACTATCTCTAAATATTAAAGCGTGATAATTTTTATTTTGTATTTCTAAACAAGTAAGTAAGGGGAAACTGGATTTCTCAATATCGTCATTGATAATTCTTTTAGTAATACCTTTTTTTCTTCTAAATATATCATTATAATAACTTATTTCAGTAACAAATATAGCACTGTCATTAAAATAACAAAAAGCAATGATAAACATATTTCTATTTGTAGGATGTAAAATTACATTATACTCAATCTCCTCAAAAGAATCTTGCTTTATTATATTATGTTTTAATAAACAATTATCGATATTATAAAGAAATGCCTCTAAATTATATTTATTATCCTTTTCAGTATTAACAAAAATAATATAATTAGTATTTTCTAACTGTAGAACTTTATGATTAAAATATATAGTTTCTTTATCTGTTCTAATATTGAATGTTTTACCGTAATTATTAGTGATATGGAAACTACCATCTATATTTTTGGTATTTACACCTATTCTTCCATTTTTAGAAAAATTGAGAATATCTAAATTATTAGTTCCTAAATATAAATTAGAGTTAGTTTTAGTTTTAAGATTAGCACAATTACTTCTGTCTATATAGGCTTTTCTAAAATCAAATTCTACTAAACCCTTTTTATAATCTATTTCTACTTCATTTTTACTAATAATATTATTAATTATATTAGTATTTCCATTATCCCATAATATATTTGTTCCTATATCATCCAAACTAAATTCAAAATTATCTAATGCCATAATAAAAGTTTTATTGTCTTTATTAATCATTTTAGCAAAGAAACTATTATTAATATCTTTTATACCACAACCTAAATCTAATCCTAGTTGTATATGAGGTGTATTGTCTTCACTATTTAATTTAGTTAAATCAATTTCTGGATTTAATTTATTACTAATTATACTTATTCCGTCATTTTGTTCTTCTTTTTGTGAATCCAAATTTATAGTATTATTCGTATCCAAATTTATAACAACTTTTTTAGGATTATCTAAATTATAACTTTTTCCAAATTCAATTAAACCATTATTATCTACTTTAATTCCAATATTATCTAAACCGTCTCCTCCTAATTTAATATCTCCCGAATTAGATAATAAAACAATATCTTCTTCGCAAGAACCAATAATTTTTTCAGAATTTAGGGATAATGTTCCCATAGTATTCATTTTAATTTTCCTAAGAGCCTGAAATATAATTTCTTTATCGCTAATAACTTTATAATTTGAATGTGTGATATTATCAATTCCGTTATTTCCATATAGACATAATGGATTTTGAAGTGATTCAATAAGTAAAGAATTTTCCCTAATATTATTTAATTTATCTAAATCAATAAAGAAAATATCTTCATCATTTTCCTCTTCTAATATTGGTTCTTCAAGTTGGGTTTTAATATTATATAAAATTTCTCCTTTTCCATTTTGTAATATAATATTGCCATTATTTGTATTAATAGATAAATTACCATTTAGAGATTTATATTCACTATCATTCTCTGAAGAATTATGTATTTTACTATAAGAATGATTTGTTATAGAACTAGTTTTTAAATTATAAACACCATTAGGGTTCATGGTAAGAATATTTTTACCTTTATTATGGACTTTAAGACCACTATAATAGGCTTCTGTTCTATTCAATCCTGACATATTATTATAATAAATTAATAATTAAATGTTTAAATTTAAACAAAGATAAAAAGTTTAAAGAAATAAATTATTTGTTTATTATAATAGTATAATGACTGGAGGTTTATTGGAATTAGTCGCAAAAGGTTCGCAAGATATATTTTTAACAGGTAATCCCAGTGTAACATTCTTTAGGAGTGTTTATAAAAAACATACTAATTTTTCAATGGAAAGTGTTCAACAATCACTCGTAGGTAATTATGATTTCGGGCAAACTTTATTTTGTAATATTTCTAGAAGTGGAGATTTATTACATGGTATTGTTATAGAAATAGATTTACCTAAAATAACTAGTATATTAGGTATAAATAATAAATGGATAGATTCAATAGGTCATTTCATTATTAAGGAAGTTAGTATAGAAATTGGAGGTCAAATAATAGATAGACAATATGGAGAATGGATGGAAATATGGAATGAACTGACATTAAATGCCGAACATAAAGACGGATATAATACTATGGTTGGAAAAGATAGTGCCATAACAACAGAAAAAACATTAATTATTCCATTACAATTTTGGTTTTGTAAGAATATTGGTCTTGCTTTACCTCTTATTGCTTTACAATATCACGAAGTTAAATTACATATTAAAATAGAGGATTTTGATAATTTATGGCATAAATCGGTAGAGAGATATAATGTAACTAGACAAACTAATGGAACTGTTGATATTAATGCCGAAACTTCTTCAGGTGATACAGATATTTTTACTTCAATTGATACAGCCGGAGAAAGATATGCGGGTATGAGTATTATATGGGAAGATGATGAAGAAGAAAATATAATAGCAGATGCGGATACTATAACAGTATTGGGAACATATAGTGCCATAAAAACAGGAAATATATATATTGTATTAGATAAACCTGATCCTTCTGTAGAACATAAAATATCAGATATTAGAATATATTGTGATTATATTTATTTAGATACAGCAGAGAGAAAGTATTTCGCTCAGGCAAATCATAATTATTTAATAGAACAAGTACAATTTAATGGTACTAATGATTATCAAACAGGAACAGATTCATTAAAAATACCATTAGAATTTAATCATCCATGTAAAGAGTTAATATGGGTTAATCATTTGAATATTGTTAAGAATATGAATCAAATGAATAATTTTTCAGATAAAGTTAGTGTAGAAACAGATACAAGTGATAATTCAATTGTGGATACAGTATTACATTTAAACGGTCAAGAGAGATTTGGAGTAAGAAAAGCAGATTATTTTAGATTATTAGTTCCATTTCAAAGACATACTAGAACTCCTAGTAAATTTATTTATGTATATAGTTTCTCATTAAATCCTGAACAAAATCAACCTTCTGGAACTTGTAATTTTAGTAGATTAGATAATTCAGAACTTATTATGAACCTTAAAAGTGGTCTACAATCTTCACAAGTAAAAATATATGCGACCAATTATAATATTTTAAGAATTATGAATGGTATGGGTGGTCTTGCTTATTCTAATTAAATACATTCAAATTTACATTCTTCCGGGGGTCCTTCATATCCCCTAGGTCCTATTTTACCCGGTAATCCTAATTCTCCTGGTTTTTTTTTTATTTGGTGAGTGAAAAAATATAGGAAGAATGCCATAAAAATATTAAAAAATAGGAGTGAAGTTGCCCAAGATACATATAGAATTGAATATTTATTACCACCTGAGCGTAAATTACCAGAAATATATAAGGCGGCTATTGATATTAGTATTAAGATAATTATAATTTTCATACTTATATTTAAAATAGAAATTATTTTATTTACGTGAAATTGTTGTTATTTTACTTTCTCCCGATGTAATATATTTTTCCATATTAGTTAAAACTTCTGTAATATTTGTTTGTGATTCTAAATTAGTTCTATTATCTTCTAGTTGTATTTCTATTTGAGATATTAGAATATTATTAAACTTATTTAAATCTTCATATGTGGTACCTGATAAATCAAGTTCTTTATAACTAATTGAAGTTCCGTTAGCAGAAGTTATATCACCACTATAAACAAAATTATGTATATTTTTTAATTCTGTTTCATCTAATTCTCTTCCTAAACTATCTCTAAAGTTTTTTTCAATTAATAACATTAGAGATTTATATCTACACTCTTTATCTTGTTTTCCTAGATTATCAAAACCGCATCTACCTTTGTCTCCTTTATCGCCTCTTTCTCCCATAAATCCTCGGGGTCCAATTGGTCCAACTTTTTTTCTATATTTAATAAAAAATATAATACTTATAGTTAATTGTAGGAAAGATAATAGAGTAACTACATATAATATCCAAAATAATAGTTTATTATCTGCTTCTTTAATCGTTTTAGATAATTTTATTCCAAGAAGAAGAAATCCAAATATAACGGATAGTGTTAATATTATTAAAAGTACTAACATTTAATATAATTATAGAAATAAATTAACAAGTTTTATTAATATATATAAGTTTAATATTTTCACCTTCATTATCGTTTATTGGTAAATTCAATATGGCATTAACTGGATTAAATTGATTACTAGAATCTATACTACCATTTGCTTTTAATTTTGTTATTTCATTTATAAAATTTGTAAAATCTAAGTTATCTTTTATGTATTTATATTCTTCTAATTTTAAATTTTTAATTTTTACTTCTTCTTCCTTATTATTAATACGAGTAGCTAAAATAGGATTATTATTATTATCTATAAAATTAAAATATCTACATACTTTTTGTTCTATATTAGTTAAAACCATATTATTATTTTTAACGTGTTCTCTAACTTTTTCAATTATAAATAATTTTAAACTATTAACTTTACAACTATCCTCGCAATATCCACTATCCCCTTTATCTCCTACCTTTCCCTGTAACCCCCTTAATCCTTTTTGCCCCTTTTTTTTTGCTGTTTTAGCGTAAAAGTAGAATGAAATACCTATATTAATAAATGTAATGAGTGTTATAGTATAAAGTGCCAAAAAGAAAATTTTAATATCACCGTGTTTAACACTTTCGGACATTTTAATACCAAGAAATATAAATCCTATTATAAGTATAATTCCTAGAAAACTCCACGTTACTATCATTATATTTATAATATAAAAATAAAAAAGTTAGTTAATTCATACTATTTAAATTTTAATTTTTTAATTCATACAATATTTATCTGAATCTTCGAAAATAGTATCAAAAAAATCATTTTCGTTACCTTGGTGAGAACCGCACTTTTTATTTATTATATTAATCCAAGTTTGGTATTTCTCTAATATTTCCTGTTCTTCTGTAGTTCTATCATAATCTCTCTTCGCAACTATTTCTCCATAATGATTACATCTCTTTGATAATTGGTCTTGTATTTTAGAAATACAATTCTTAACTCCACATTTAGCCTCTAAATTTAATTCGCATCTTCCTGGGAATCCCTTTGGACCTTTATCTCCTCTCTTACCTCTATTTCCACTAATTCCTTTATCATTTCTAAGTCTAATATAAAATCCTATAGACATATTAAGGTTAATAACTGTTATTAAAATGAGAGCAACAGATAACCAGTAACATATTTTAAAGTTATGGTCTTTAATGGAAAAACCAATAAGATTTACAATGGCGAGAATTGCGAAAATAACTAGCAATTTTGTGTTTTCGAATGTTTCACCTAATATAGTTTGAGAATTACTCATTTATACTATATTTATATTTTTTTTATAATATGATTAAATATATTGCTTGTTTAAATTTATAATGAGTTTAAATTTATAATGAGTTTAAATTTATAATTTATAATAATTCTAAAAAGTAAATGAATTACGGTTTAGGATTAGACTTAATAATGAACCAAAGTAAAGCAAAAAAAAAAAATTATGACTTAACTAATGTAGACCAAACTAAATTTATAGATTTTATTCAAGAGACTATCTATAATGAATTAGACCTAAAAGATACTATATCTGAAAAAATAGTAGAAAGTATTATAAGAATGTCTATAGATATTTATAAACAAAATAGTAAAATACCAATAGATAAAATAATAGAGAAAAGTGAGATTAAATTAGACTTTGTTCCCGGGGAACCTGTTAAAAAAATAACTTTAGAGAATATAAAAGTAAAAGAAGATAAAATACAAACCGTAGATGTAAAAAAAATATAAATCAAATTTATTTAATATTTAACATTTTAATTTCATAAATTCACTAATAGTTTCTAAAGTATCTATTCTTTCCTCTGTAATATCCGTTGGATACCACTTCTCCATATCCGCGGAATAAGAACATTTAACATTATAACTATCTTTAGATTTGAAATTTTTCGCAATTTTCTTACTTGTTCTCAAAGAATCAATCCAAGCAAGACCATATTTTTTTATATCTTCGTTCTCTAAACAATATAGATTATAAATATCGGATTTTTCTGTTTTTCTAATCATAAAGGTTATACTGTCTTTGCCTTTAATATCAACTTTTTCCGTTTTTTTAATATATTCCTTTTGTTTAATTTCACTTTTATAAGAAGTGATATCAATTTTAACCTTTTTTTCTTTCTTTTCAAATTTCATATTCCTAGGGAATAAATATAAGTGATCATTTGAATTCTGTAATCTGTTATTTCTATCTCTTTTCGCATTTTTCAAACCTTCAAAATATATACCCCTTGCTTTATAATTTAGTTGTGGAATATATTCATTGAAAATAGTATCCATTTCGTGATACGAAAATAACCGTTTCACATAAAGAGGACATATTTCCATATGACTATCTTTCTTATACATATCTGATAACATAGAATAAACTGTCCCTAATCTCGTAATTATATTTTTGTTTTTCTGTAATTCACCTTTATATAATAGAAGATTTGTTATAATAAATAACCATTCATCGTCATTATTTTTAAGTAATTCACCTTCTAGTAATGTATCATTAAATAATTCTTCGTCAAATCTATAATGAACAAATAACATTCTGGGGTGTGTATGCCCTTCTTTAATTTTCTTATCAATATAAATACAATATTGTATATCGTCAATAGTAGTAAGGAAAAGATAATAAAGAGAACCTAAAGATTTAATAGAAAGAATATAAGAATTATTTTCTATATACTTAATATTATTTTTTTTAATAACATAGAAAGACCTATCTTTAATAGAAATATAATATTTTTTTTGAAGAGTAGTTAAAACTTGTTCTTTAAAATTATCATCGATAATATTTAAAGTCTGTTTATTACAAAATGAAATATAACTTGATTTAATCATTATAGTAGTATATTATATCTTTTTTAAATAAAAACTTTTTTTATCAATTTTATTTTTATAAATTTAATTATTCAAGGTGTTTGCGGAATGTAAAAGAAATCCTAGGTTCTTTTACTTTTTTTTCAATAGGTATTTCGTGTGTAAATTCTTTTTGGAATTTACCTCCCATATGTAATATAGAATTATTTTCCATAATAATATCTTTTTCTATTTTTTTTGTAAATTTATTTCTTATTCTAAATTTTCTATTGGCACCATATGATATTGCGATAACTCCACTTTTATCTAGTTTAGTTTCGTCGTCACTATGGGCACCTATAGAATTATTTCCATCCATATATTGATTAACTAATATACCATTAAAATTGCTATTAAATTTGGTATTTATAAATTCCAGTAATTTTAATAAATTATTACTTAATGGTTGTGAACCCATAATTTGATTAGAATACTTATATCCAATAGATTCATTCGAAAAAAACCCAATATTTCTATTTTGATTTACAGTTTTTCCATATAAAATAATGGGAGGTCTTATAATTAGTTTGTCTTTAATTTCATTAACACAATCTTCTAATAATATGGAATTATCAAATAAACCATATTTTAGATAAGATTTTTCTGTTTGTATTATAGTTTCCATTTATTATAAATAATATAATTTATTAAATCAATTTTTTAATACTATATATAAATTTACACCCTTGAAGATTTAAAATGAACATATTATTTAATCTAATTATATAATATGCCTAAACATCATAGTGAAGATTATAAAATTACTGCTGTAAAACACTATATTTATAAATCTAAAAATTTATCAAAAACTTGTAAAATATTTGAATGTTCTAGAATTAGTTTGAAAAGGTGGGTTAATAGATATAAAAAAAGATAAATCAATTAAAAGATATAGTAGAAAACCAGTATCATACCAGTAGGTTCGAAGAACTACGTGTCTTCTTGATAAAATTACTAATGAACAAGTTAAATACGCATTAACTTTATTGAAACAAAATGAACAAATTACTATGTTTGAATTAGCAAAGTTAGTAAAACAAAAATACAAACATTTTGATATAACACCTCAACATTTAGGTCAAGTTATAAGAGATAAAAATAGAACACGGAAACGAACACGACATGAACATTTTCCCCAAACAAGATAAGGAAACTTATCCAAAATATGATAGAAGTAAATCTACATTAAGAAAGAAACCTAAAAATTATAAACTTGATAAATAACTTAAAAATTTAACTAGAATATCTAATAGAATTATGCGTCTAAAAAGAGAACTATACAAAAAAGAACAAGAAGAAATTTGTGATAAAATTATAGAAATATTAGATTTATCAGAAACTAATACTATTACTTTATACGAATTAGATAATGATAAAGAAAAGCAAGAAAAAATAATAGAATTAATACCAGATATTCGTAAATATTTTAGTTTTAATAGTATTAAGGCTGTTGGAGAACCACATAGAATTAAGCGTCCATGGTTGTCTATTATTAAACAAATAACTAAGATAAAATATACTATTACAGCAAAAGACCATAGAATTAAAATAGGTGATAAAGTAGAACGGACTATCCTCTATAGTATAATTTCTTTAAGTGGTAATAAATAAAATATAAAATTGATTTGTTGAAATAAGTTAAGAGTATAACAAATTCACTGAGATTTCACTATGGAAAACCAACCTGAAAAAGTAAAAATTGATATAGATAGTATAACTAATATTCCAGTTCAATATCCGCAAACTTTTATTACATTTTGCGATGAAAATGATCTTACACCACCCAAAGTTGATACTGGGAATGGTAAAGCATTAGCACTTATGCTCAATTATCCAAATAATTATTTTACAAGAAAAGAATGCGACGCAATCACATTGAAATTTAATATAAAACTTCTGATTCTATACAACTGTTTAACAAACATGAACAATGGGGTATTAAATGTTCTGATGGCAGAGGAAAATATTATGTTGAATATCCTTATAAAATTACTAATAAATGTAAAATGAGAAAGAATTTTAAGTATGATGGAACCCAAGAATCAAAAAATGCTGAAATTGATAACATTAAATCTCATTTAAAGCATAACTATATAGAAATACCAAATAAAGAATGGCAACTAGGACATAAAAATCCAGATATTGAAGATAATAGCAATAATAATCTGGTTTTACAACCCCCTATACAAGGTAAATATAGAGATAATTTCATCTTTATAGATACATTTACTAAAATACCAACACCAAAAAAATTTAAACAAATGATTGAAAATAATGAATCACCATATTCAAAGGAACAATTAATTGAGCTTAAAGTTTTATTAAGTTCTTTATCATTATAACTTATTTAAGTCTTTCAAGAGCTACTTTATAATATTCTTCATTTAATTCTATACCAATACATTTTCTATTTGTATTTTTGCACGCTAAAGCGGTTGTGCCACTTCCTAAAAATGGATCTACGACAAGCGAACCTTCTTTACTAAATAATCTAATTAAATGTTCAATTAATTTCAATGGTTTCACCGTAATATGTGTATTTAGTTTTCCTTTTTCCTTTTTAGAAGGTTTAGATATCATAAAGTTTTTATCATATAATTCATTAAACTCTTCTGTTGTAATTATATTTGCTGGAACTCTATCATTATTAATTCCTACCTTTTGATTAAAATCTAATAACCCAGTCTTAAATTGAAGTTCATTTTTAATAAAAGTTAATTTTCCAATTGGTTTCATAGCAACGCATACAGGTTCGAAACACGACTTTATCATAGGTGTCTTGAAACCACTATATTCTAATTTTAATTTATCTTTTTCCTCTTTTGTAAGTTTCATTTTATCTATAATATGATTTACCGACATTCCTTTAGGCATACTTTGAGTATATGTCCAATTAATCATATCTCTAATTTCAAATCCACCAATTTCACAAGCCATAGCAATAGCATGATATAATCTTGGAGAAGAAAATGATAAGAAATAACCACCCGGTTTCAATTTATCCATTAAAATTTTTGATAATTCTAAATAAAAGTCATATAATTCTTTAACTTGATTTTTACTAAATTTCATACCTTTTGGTAAATGTTTAATATGACTATTTGAATCATTACTAACCTTTTTACTATTCCATTTATTATCAAGTTTATCAATAAAATATGGTGGATCGGTAATTACACAATCTACAGAATTATCTGGTAATTCATTGAGTTCTTTAAGACAATCATTATTTATTATTTTGATGGAATCAGACATTTTTATATTTATAAATTATCAATATATTTTAAAATCAATTTTTTAATCAAATATATATATTTGCGTTAAAATACTTAGAATAAAAATATTTAAAGATAGTATATTAATATTAATTATGAAAGATCCTCCAGATAAATACCAAGATTACTATAAATGTGTAAAAGTTCCATTGAAACATGTAGTAAAACATTATGATATTAACCAATCTAAAATAAATGACTTGGTAATTAAAGCCCATAAAATAGTAATTCATACACTACAATTTATGAAACTCTATTTAATTTATCATTATGATCTAAATAATGAATTACCTACTATAGATAAACAATTTATTAATTGTTGTATGAAAATAATTTGTGTTGAAAAATCCAGCGGAAGACCACCTAAAAAAGAAATTAAAGAATTAAAAGACAAATTATCACTATTCTTCAATAAATATTATAAACCAACAATGCAAAATGAAGAACTAGACTATACACATATGAATACAATATTAGATTATTTAACTATTGATATTATGACTATGTACGAAAATAATATAAAAGAGCATTTTGTAGAATATTTAGAAAGATATGTTAATGTAATTTGGAAAAAAAAGTATTTATCAAATAAAATTAGAAGTATTAAAAAAACAAAAGAAGCTAGAAATTATAGTATTAATCAATTAAATAATCAATTACGAAAAATTAAGTATGATGTGTTAAATGTAGAGAATACTAATTATAAATCTAAAACATTTTATCATAACTGGATTAAAACACAAAAGAAAGTTATACTACCTGATAGAAAATTCAATAAAGAAAATGTTTATTATGATATACAATGTAATCCTATGGATTATCTACCATGTATGATTTATATGATGAACGAAATAGAAAAAGAAGAATTGACTATATATAATGTTTTTTCATTAAGAAGTGATATTATACCAAAACATATTAGAATAGATACAACTACATTAGTGCATACTTTACTAACAAAAAAATATGGTAATAAATCAGATTATTTATTCAAAGGTAATCTTAAAAGAAATGAAGATAAAATATGGAAATTCTTTTTTAGAACAGAAAGACAATGTTTTACTAAAAAAGATTATTCTTTTCATCATATGATAGAAACAGATGGGATTAGTTGTAGTATTTTATTATTACGGAAAGATTTAGTAGGGAAGAGATTTAGGACATTAACCAATAATAGTAAGGAACTATATATTGATAGTCTTGATAATTATAAAATGTTAAAAAATAAGACTATAGTTGGAGTGGATCCTGGGAAATGTGATATTATCTATTGTGTTGATGGAGATACTAAAGAAGCACAAAAATTTAGATATAGTCAAGACCAAAGAAGAAAAGAAACAAAAGCTAAAAAATATGCTAAAATAATTTTAGAATTAAAACAGCAAAAAATAAACAATAATACAATTATAGAATATGAAACAGAATTATCAAAATATAATAGAAAAACATTAAATTTTAACAAATTTATTGAATATATTACAAAGAAAAATGAGATTAATAAATTAATTATTGATTTCTATAATAGTTTCATATTTAGAAAATTAAAACTTAATGGATACCTTAATAGAAAAAGAAATGAACAAAAAATAGTTAATAGATTTCAAAGTCAATTTGGAAATCCAGAAGATACTATAATATGTTTCGGTGATTATGAACAAAGAAAACATATGAAATATAAAGAACCAATAAAAGGTAGGGGAATACGAACTTTATTTAAGAAAAATGGGTTCAAAACATATTTAGTTGATGAATTTAGAACCAGCTGTAAATGTTCCAAATGTGAAGGAGGTGATTGTAATAAATTTATGATTCGTGAAAATCCTAAACCTTATAAACATAATCTTGGACTTATCCATGGGTTGATCGCTTGTAAAAAGTGTTCTAATGTATGGAATAGAGATTGTAATGGTGCAACTAATATCTACAAAATAGCAGAAAGTCATATAAATAAAAATATACGACCTAGTTATTTATGTAGAGGCAATTTATCAGGTGTATTAGACGATACATCAAAATCAAAATTTACACGCTCTGAAATGAGCAAACCTTGTTGAATTTAAATTGACTTAAAAATATGTTCATTTTAAATCTTCAAGGGTGTAAATATGACGCAAAACATATCCATATAAAATACGGGACTAATAAATAAGCAGATAAAGGATATATCATATTGAAAAAATAAATTGTTAATCCTGTAAATATTATTGTTAAATATAAATCTAATAATGCCCATTTTGGTTTATGTAATTTAAAAAATATTTGTGTCCATACTATATTAAAAATAAACTGTAATGAAAACATTATCATACCTAAAATAAAAGTTTTATTATTTTTTTTATTCATTAATATTAATATAAACGAAGCGGCCATAAAAGCATATAATATAGGCCATACAACGCTAAAAACCCATGAAGGTGGATTTAATTTGGATTTTACAATATTATTATACCAATTGTCTTTATACATATAATTATTATATAAAATTTTTTTTAAATTACTTTTTTCTATTATAAATCTTTGATTGTTTCAAAGTTTTTTTTCTATAAAAAGTGTATATGATTCATTTAGCGTCTTTTGTTTTAGGAACTATAAGTGGAGTTTATTTGGCCCAAAATTATGACGTTCCAGATGTAAAAAATTTAGGAGATAAATTGATTGAATACCTAAATTCAATTGAAAAAAAAAATGATAAGAAGAAATAAAATATTCATTTAAATTTTTTAAGGTGTAAGTTATTTTTAATATTTATTTTTTATTTAATTTTGTTTTTTTCTTTAAATTTTTTTTTTTATATTTCTTTATACTTTGTTTTTTCTTTTTCTTTTTCTTTTTTAATGTTCTTTTTAAACCAGCAGTACTTGCCGTGGGACTTAAAGTAAGTACAAAACTTGATTGAGAATTAGCAAATTCTGTAATTATTGTATTAATTTCTTTATCTTCCATTTCTGTTATTTTTACATATTCATCTTTATTATTTAATAACTTTATTTCACATTTACCTTCCACAATAGACACAATAGATTTAGGTTTTTTACGTGTAAAAGATTTATATATTTGACTTAATACTGATTTTTTAGGTTTTGGTGTAAGGCTTTTTTCAGTTATTTGTATCTTTAAATCTTTATCAGGATTATATATGTTTCCTTCATAATATAATAATTGAAATTCTGAGTTAATTAGTTTTTGTTCAGTACCTATTTTATATATTAATGTTTCAATTAATCTTATTTTTAAACCTTTTAAAAATATTTCTAAATTACTATACATTAGTTTTGATGAATTAATAATTTGTTTTAAATATGTAGTGTCAATATCTTCCTGTACTTCACTCTCCGACACTGAATGGACAGTTCCAACAATTTTTTTAAAGTTGTTGGATATATCAATATTTATTATTATCGTGTTTTTATTCCCGCCTAGTGTGTTTATATTAATTTTAGTTTCGTATTGTATAATAATATTAATATTTTTTATATCTTCGTAGTTTTTTGGGTTAAATAATTTTTGTAGTAATTTATAATTTAATTTAGAAGAAATAATTAAAGTCAGACTACTTAAATTATCTAAGAAATTACTAAAATATATGTTTCCGGAACTCAAATAATTTTCACTTACTATAATTTCGTTCAAATTTGAACACAAATAAAAGGCACCCCCTCTAATCGAGGTGACCGAGTCGGGAATCGTCACCGAGGTCAATCCAGAGCACTCGTAAAAAGCATAATTATCAATCAAAGTGACAGAGTCAGGAATAAACACCGAGGTCAATCCAGAACAGCCTTCAAATGCCCTTTCTCCAATGGAAGTGACTGAGTTGGGAATCTTCACCGAGGTCAATCCAGAACAGTTCGCAAAGGCTTCCTTACTAATCGCACTGACTGAGTTCGGAATCGTCACCGAGGTCAATCCAGAGCAGTCAAGAAAGGCACAGTTTCCAATCGAAGCGACTGAGTCAGGAATTTCTACGGAGGTCAAACTAGAGCAGTTTTCAAAGGCACGCGCTTCAATCGAAGTGACCGAGTCGGGAATCGTCACCGAGGTCAATCCAGAGCAGTCAAGAAAGGCACTCTGTCCAATCGAAGCGACCGAGTTGGGGATAAACACCGAGGTCAATCCAGAGCAGTCGATAAAGGTACCCCCCCCCGATTGAAGTGACTGAGTCGGGAATCGTCACCGAGGTCAATCCAGTGCAGTAGGAAAAGGCTTGAGTTCCAATTGATATGACCGAGTTTGGAATAACCACAGAAGTAAATATGGCGCATCCGGAAAAGGCGAAATTTCCAATCGAAATGACCGAGTCGGGAATTTCTACTGAGTTCAATCCTTTGCAGCCGGAAAAGGTCCAGTCTTCAATCGAAGTGACCGATTCGGGAATATTCACAGAGCTCAAATTAAAGCAGTTTTGAAAGGCAGCCTGTCCAATTGAAGTGACCGAGTTGGGAATCGTCACAGATCTCAATTCAAAGCAGTTTTGAAAGGCAGCCTGTCCAATTGAAGTGACCGAGTCGAGAATCGTCACCGAGGTCAACTCTTTACAGTTTTGGAAGGCACGCTCTCCAATTGAAGTAACCGTGTCGGGAATCGTCACTTCAGTCAATCCGGTACAGTCGGCAGGGGTCTTGTTATACATATTGTTATATAGTAATACAATATTTAAATTTAATTGAAAAAAAAACGATAAGAAGAAATAAAATTTTTAAATATTATTTTTTTATAACACCTTTATTTTTACTTATTAATATGTATTGAAATATTGCGGAGGTTGTAAAATAACCGATACAACTAATATTAAATAATACAAAATTATCATTATATAATTTATATTTTTGATTTATAAAGAATAATAATAAATTACCAATTGCTAAAAGACTCCTTTGTATAAATTTAACTAAACTATATTCAACTTTTATGAAATCTGTTTTGATTTCAAATATATATGAAATCAAATATATAATTAATATTATTATTCCTGTTTTTTTGTATAAACTGTATTTTTCCAATTTATAAATGGTATTAGTAATAATATTAATAATAAACCATTTTTTTCATAACTATCATAAGCACTATTATCATAATATAAATATTGTAAATTAATTATAATGAAACATAAATAACATAAGGGGAATTGTAAGGATACTAAAGAAAAACATATAAAAAATAATATTTTTAATATCACTTCTACATTTTTTTTATTTTCAATTAAGTTATTATCTTTAATATCATTATAAATTTTATTACTAACACCTGCTAATAAACTTAAAATATAGTATTTTAGCATATTAATTTAATATATATAAAATAATTTAAATCCTATTTTCAGGTTCTAAATATTCCATACCTACTACATCAAATATATCTTTTTCAGTATTTACTAATACTAAACTGTCTTTTTCCATTTTACCATTTACCTTTTTAGTTTTATAAATACCATATTCATTAATAGTATAACCTTTCTTTAATGCTTCGGTTCTCATATATTTATTAAAATTACCCGCACCAGTAAAATATAGTATTGCTGCGGGTTTACTTTCATATGGAATAAATCTAATATCAATTCTTCTACCTTTACTTTTAGAATTAAGTTTGCAAATACCCATATATTTAGTTTTACCGTCTTCTGTTAGGTGATCTACTAATAATTTTTTTTCAGTTAAATAGGAAATAATATCTCCTAAGATATTCCCTTCATTTAAATCAATTTGTTTTTGTTCAACTATATCTGGATGTAGAATTAAAACGTCAATATCTCCGGATTCGGTTTTCTTTCTTCTATATGAACCACAAATATGAACTTCATATTTTTTATTAAGTTGTTTGATATATCTATTTAATTTTATTTGTATAGACCTAATTTCATCTCTAGGAATTCTCAAATCAATATCTTTAAAATACTTAACACCTATAAGTTGGTGGTGGGTAAGATTAGATAAGATATTATCTTCTTCTATTTTACTAAAATCTCCTTTAATTTTTTTCATTTCTTTTAGGATCTTATCTAAAGTAATATTTTTTTGAAGTAATTCCATAGATTTAGCAGGACCAACACCAGTAATTTTCTGTAATTCCTCATTCTGTGAAAATTCTATACTCATTCCTTCCTTTATTTCTCCTTCTAGTGTTCCTTCTTTTATTATTTCATCAATTCTGGTTATAATACCTTTTCCTATACCTTTAATATGTTTAATATCGTCTCCTTTATTAATTTTATTAGGATAATCTTTTATTATACCGAGTGCTTTACGGAAATTAATAATTTTAAATGTAATTTGACTTATTTCCTTTTTGTTTTTATCTTTGTCTTTTTTAAGATTAGTAATTTCTGTTTGTTTCCCTTGTATTAATTTTTCAAATACGGAAATTAAATTCTGATTTGGCATTATTATATATAATATTTTATTTATTGTAATTAATCAATTTTTTTGCTAAGTTATTTTAATTTTATTAAGTTATTTTATTTTAATATATTAAAGTAATGTCGGATTGTAAAATAATAAATACTCAAAGAGAAACAGATACTTCTGAATTAGTTAGACAAAATCTTTTGGAATGGTGTCAGAATGAAAAAGGGTTAGAATGTAAAGATTTAGAAAAAGATGAAGGAATGGGAAATTGTTTAGTCAATATATTTAATAAAGAAATAGTAAATAAAAGTTTGGATGATATAAATAAAAGAATTTTAGAGAAAAAGAAAACATATATTCAATTACAAAATATGGAAAATGAAGTTATGGATTATACAAATGAAAGAGATTTGAATTTATTGGAAAAAATAAATAAGAATAAAATACACGAATTAATATATTTAATAATATATTTAGTAATAGGGTGGTGTTTTGGAATTTATATAATATTTAATTATTTAGTTATAGAAAAATAAAGAAATTTAATAAAATTTTTTAAAGTTAATATATTTTAAAGTTAATATATTTTAAAGTTAATATATTTTAATCTAATATATTTTAAAGTTAATATATTTTAATCTAATATATTTTAAAGTTAATATATTTTAATCTAATATATTTTAAAGTTAATATATTTTAATCTAATATATTTTATAATATTAATATATATTAATACTAAAATGTCTGGAAATGGAAATATATTAGGACCAAGTGGAAGTAATAATGTAAGTGTGAATAATACAAAAGATTATGATTTAAGATGGAGAAGAGCATTACAGGATTATCATGATAATTATATGTTATATTTGACTAAAAAGGTAAGAGATAATAATACAGATAGTAGTTTAAGACAAAAAGTTATTGATTTAAATAAAGAATTAAAAGATATAATTGAAGAAGTTAAATTGGAAAATGAAAATTTAATAGAAAAAATTAAGGTAAAACAACAACAATTTGAGGAAAACCAATTAAAATGTGATACAGATAAAGAAACAAGTCAACAATCAGTAGATAAAAAACAAAAGGAAACAATTACATTAAATAAAAAATTAAAAAATATAAATGAAAAAAAAGAAATAACAGGTAATATTATTAATCTTTTATATGTAATATGTGGTGTTTTGTTTATTGTTAATATA
>Ga0222718_10002151_pt1 | contig 17965 bp, 23 predicted proteins | sample C33_27DmetaG_FD_165045 | JGI IMG/M metagenome (GOLD analysis project Ga0222718, IMG submission 165045) | Estuarine water microbial communities from San Francisco Bay, California, United States - C33_27D | ecosystem: Environmental > Aquatic > Marine > Unclassified | place: USA: California... | reverse complement strand
AGAAAACTATGTAGGTAACGAACACCTTAAAGAAAAGGTAAGTGGTTATTTAGAAACAGGTGATGTACCTCACCTTCTACTTTATGGTAGAGCAGGTACTGGTAAAACTACACTTGCCAAATTGATTGTAAAATCAATGGATTGTGATTATATGGTAATCAACGCATCTGATGAAAACAATGTAGAAACTGTAAGAAATAAAGTAAAAGGATTCGCATCATCGATGGGATTCAAAAAGTATAAAATCATTATCTTAGATGAGTTTGATTATATGTCTCAGAACGCACAAGCTATTTTGAGAAATCTTATGGAAACAGTTTCACAACATTGTAGATTCATTTTGACTTGTAACTATGTTGAGAAAGTTATTGACCCTATCCAAAGTAGATGTCAAACATTCCAAATCATACCTCCTACTAAAAAGGATGTAGCAGTTCAAATCTCAAAGATTTTGAAAAGTGAAGAAGTAAACTTTGAACCAAAAGATTTAGTTCCAATTATTGATGCTGGATATCCTGATATTAGAAAGATTATCAATACCTGTCAATTAAACTCAATCAAAGGTGAGTTGAAAGTAGATACTCAAAACCTTTTGGAAAATGATTACAAAATGAAAGTTTTGGATATTCTTAAATCCTCAGATGATAAAAGAAATAAATATGTGAGTATGAGACAAGCTATCATTGATAGTAGAGTAACTGATTTCTCAGAACTATTTACTCTATTATATGAAAAGGTAGATGAGTACGCTCCACAAAATACAGCGAATGTAATCATCGCACTATCTGAAGGACAGAACAAACACTTCAACGCTATTGATAAGGAGATTCCAATGGCAGCAACATTAATAGAAATTCTAAACTTAATTTAAGATGGCAAAAATCGTAGGAATGGGTGGTAACAAACCACAAAAAGCATCAGAACAACCAACGCAAGCTGGACAACCAAAGATTGATTTGGGTAAATCAAAACCTGTACAATGTTCACATTGTGGATATGATGTATTCGTAGATGGAGCTAAGTTCCGTAAAATTTCAAAATTAATAACTGGCACTCCACAAGATGTAGTTGTACCAATTGAAGTAATGTTATGTGGTAATTGTGGTGAGATTTGTGAAGAACTACTTCCAGAACAAATGAAAGTTTTAACAGAGATTGATAAACGAAATTCTGAGGAGAATGCCTAAATCACTATTTGACCACGTCAAAGCCGTTACTAACGAACAAAATCCAAAGTATTGGGATACATTGGAGGAAGCTGACCGTAAAAGTTGGAGTAACTATATGATACTTCGTTTTTTATCTATGAAATACGAATGGGTAGAAACTATTGCAGCAGTTCAACCTTATCTACAAGAAGTTCCACCAAAGGCAATGTATTTAGCTCTTATTGATTTACTTCCAAAAGGTAGACACTTTATGAAGTATATGAAAGCTAAGGGGGCTGATAAATACGAAGGTTGGTTAGTAGAGTTGGTAGCTAAACATTATGAAACCTCAAAGTTAGAAGCTGAGGATTACCTAAAGATTCTTTATGCTAGTAGAACTGGTAAGGAACGAATCAAACAATTATCAGAGGATTATGGTACTGACCCGAAGATAATAAAGAAATTAAAATTAAAAATATAATTGAGAAAAGTTTGGAAATCCCAAACTTTTTTCGTATATTTGTATAACAAATAGAAGTTTATGGCAAAAGTAAGTTTTTCACAATACCAACTATATTCATCTTGTCCTCGTGCATATAAACTGAGGTACATAGATAAGTTGGGTGAATCATCTGCTAACATTTATACAATCTTTGGAACGGCTATCCACGAAACAATCCAACATTTCCTTTCGGTAATGTATGGTGTTTCTAAGAAACAAGCAATGGAGATTGATACCGATAAATTGTTGTTAGATTGGATGAGAAAAGAATACATCAAAGAGAATGATAAGTTAAGTGAGGGTATCGTATGTACTCAGCTAGAGTTAGAAGAGTTCTATGGTGATGGTAGAAGAATCTTAGAATGGTTCAAAAAAAAATTAGATAAGTTTTACACAAAGACTGGTTTTGAATTAGTAGGTATTGAATTACCATTAAACGCAAAAGTAAAAGAAGGTGTAAACTTCATTGGATTTGTAGATATTGTAATGCGAGATTTATCGGATAATTCAATTATCATTATTGATTTGAAAACTTCAACAATGGGTTGGAATAAATACGCTAAAGCTGATAAGTACAAAAACGCTCAGATTGTTCTCTATAAAAAATACTATTCGGAACTATTCAATGTTCCATTGGATAAGATTAAAGTGGAGTATCAGATTATGAGAAGAAAACTCTACGAAGATGCACCATTCCCAATCCCTTATATGTCTAGACATGTACCTGCTAATGGTAAACCAACGGTAAACAAAGTTTACAATGAGTTTATGGGATTCGTTAATGAGGTCTTTGATGATGAAGGTAAGTTCAATGATTTACCTTACCCAAAGGTACCAGGCGAACGGAAAAAGAATTGTAAGTTTTGTGAATTCCTTCAAAGGGGAATTTGTGATGGAAAAGCTTAACGGAAAATATATTTCTATATACTTATATATAAACATATAATTTATATATTATGAGTGTAGAAACTAAACTAACAACTGTAAAGATTATAAAAGGTGTTTATTCTAACTTTAAAAGGGTTTCTTTTGAATCCGATGTAACACTTCAAAAATTAGTAAACAGAACAGTTGAACGATATGTAACCGATGAAGAATTTAGAGAAGAGATGAACGAATATCTTAAACTCCAAATTTCAGGTTCACAATTTTAAAAAGTTATTTAAAACAAGTTATGAGTAAAAAGAAAAAAATTCTTCTTCTTTCGGATGATTTAAGAATGGCGAGTGGTATCGCTACGATGAGTAAAGCATTGGTAATGGGAACTGTTGATAAGTACGATTGGTTCCAAGTAGGTGCAGCAATTAACCATCCTGATAAAGGTAAAATTTTAGATGTATCGGTTGATATTCAAAAACAAACTGGTGTGGAAGATGCATCGGTTAAAATACTCCCATGGACTGGATATGGTAACGCTGATTTAGTTAGACAATTGATAAATAGTGAAAGACCAGATGCTATTCTTCACTTTACTGACCCAAGATATTGGATTTGGTTATATGAAATGGAGCATGAGTTAAGACAAAACATTCCAATTTTATTCTATGCGATTTGGGATGATTTACCAGACCCACTTTACAATAGAAATTACTATGAGAGTTGTGATTGGATTGGTTGTATTTCAAGACAAACTTATGGTATTGTATCTCGTCTGACAAGTAGAACTGATAAACCTACATGGAAACCTCATTCAGATTGGCAGGTATCTTATGTACCTCACGGAATTAATCCAAATGAATACAAACCAATTGATGTACCTAAACCATTTAGAGATGAAATATTAGCTGGAAATGAGTACGATTATGTATTCTTCTGGTCAAATCGTAACATCCGTAGAAAACAACCATCGGATGTGATTATGGCGTTCAAAGATTTTTGTAATAGAATAGGTGAAGAAAAAGCTAAGAAAGTTGCATTAGTAATGCACACTCAACCAACTGACCAAAATGGTACTGATTTACCTAAAGTACATCAGACACTTGCACCTGATTGTAATGTTATCTTTTCAGATAAAAGAAGAAGTGTAGCTGAATTAAATTACCTATATAATATAGCCGATTGTACAATCAACATTGCTGGTAACGAGGGATTTGGTTTAACAACTGCGGAATCTGTAATGGCAGGAACTCCAATCATTGTAAATGTTACTGGTGGATTGCAAGACCAATGTGGTTTTAGATTCAAAGATAGTGGTGAACTTATAACTGCTGAAGATTACAAAGAAATTGGTTCACTTCACAAATGGAGAGATTGGGAAGATAAAGTAACTTGGGGAGAATGGGCTAGACCAGTTTGGAGTAGAGCTCAAACTATGGCAGGGTCAGTTCCTACCCCATATATTTGGGATGATAAAGTTGATGTTTATGATGTAGCAACCGCTATGGAAGAAATGTATAACACACCAAAAGAAGAGTTAAAAGAAGCTGGTTTAAAAGGTAGAGAAATGTTCAACGATGAAATGGGATTAGTAAACACCAATATGTGTCAGACTCTAATCGATGGAATCGAAGGAACATTTGAAAATTGGAAACCAAGAAAAAAATACGAATTATTTAAAATTAAATAATATGAATAATGTAAATAATTGTAAACATACAAATGATTTATATTTTAGAGCATTTAATGAAAAAAAATTAGATGTTTTAACCAAACAAATTTATTCACCTAATATTGTACTTACGGATTGGATTGGTGAATGGGTTGGTAGAGATGATGTTTTATTTGAAAATAAAAAGTTTTTTGAAAATGATTTCACTCTAACAGTTGAAAATACCATAATGGGATTTGATAATGATTCCCAATTAGTTACGGCAACTAATGATATTGTTATTCAGATAAATGGAGAAACGATAAATGCAGTTGATGTTATTGTATTCGAACAAAATAGTTCAAAAATTCGTTCAATTACCGCATATAAAAGATAAAAAGTTATGAATAAACCTTTATTAGTATTTCAAGCTCCTGTATTTACTCGAAGTGGTTATGGTGACCACTCAAGAGATATTCTTAGAAGCTTATTTAAAATGGAAAAGTATGATGTAAAAATTGTACCAATGAGATGGGGAAATACCCCACAAGACCAAGCAGACCCTTCTACTGAATTTGGGCAAAAGATGTTATCAAATGTTGTAACTAAATTGGATAGAAAACCTGATATTTTTATGCAAATGTCAGTTGCAAACGAATTTGAACCAAAAGGTAACTTTAATATTGGTATTACTGCGGGTGTAGAAACTACAATACTTCCAAAAGAATTTATTGAAGGTTCTAACAAAATGGATTTAATAATAGTACCATCAGAATTTACAAAAAAATTAATGATTGGAACTGCGTATCAAGAAAAAAATCAACAAACAGGTGAAATTGTACGAGAGATTAGAGTTACAAAACCAGTTGAAGTTTTATTCGAAGGTGTTGATTTAGATAGGTACTTAAACTATCCAAAATCGGATACTGATATCTTAGAGGGTATTCATACTGATTTCAACTTCTTATTCGTAGGACATTGGTTAAAGGGACATTTAGGACAGGATAGAAAAGATATTGGAATGATGATTAAAACATTCGCTACTGTATTTAAATTTTTACCAATGGAAAAAAGACCCGGTCTTATTCTTAAAACATCTCACGCTGGATTTTCGGTAATTGATAGAGAAAATATTAGAGAAAAAGTTGATAATATTCTCAATGGTATGGATGAAAAAGATATTCCACCAATTTACATATTACATGGTGATTTAGATGATACAGAAATGGGTCAACTCTATAATCATCCAAAGGTAAATACAATGGTATCATTTACTAAAGGTGAGGGATATGGTAGACCTTTAGCAGAATTTGCTTTAAGTGGTAAACCTATCATTGTTTCAAAATGGAGTGGACAGGTTGATTTCTTACCTGAACAACACACTGTTTTCTTAGATGGACAATTAACTCAGGTAGATGAATCAGCAGCTGATAAATTTATTTTAAAAGATTCTAAATGGTTTAGTGTAAACTATTCAGATGCAGCAAATAAATTTTATAAAGTTTTTAATGAATATGATTCTTATTTAAAACAATCTGCTGGATTAAAAACAAATATTATTAATAATTTTAGTTTGGAAAAAATGGATAAAGTTTTTGAAGAAATGATGGAAAAGTACACATCATCAGTTCCTCAAATAAAACCATTTAACTTACCCAAATTAAATAAAAATAAAATGAATATTCCTAAATTAAATAAAGTATAATGAATTACAGTTCACAATATAGACAGTATTTAGATTATGGTAATCGTGTATCCAAAACCGATATACAACCATATGGAATTTATAAAATTTCAACCTATAAGTATGTTGATGAGGGTAGACAGAGTTTAAAGGGAGAGTATGAAACTTTGATATTTGTTACAGGTATTTTCCAAAAGAAAGTTTCGGCACTAAAACTATCAAATATACAACCACTTAAATTTTTAAATTGGTTTAAACGAATAGCTAATAATAAATACAATGAATCAGATTCTCAGTATATTGGGTTATATGAAGTAGAAACTCCAATGGATATCGGTGGTAATAGAATCTACGATTCATATATCAAAAACAATAAGGATTTTGTAGCTAAAGGAGCAGCTTTTAGAACTTATAAGTTAGATGGTATCCAATACGCTACTGAAGTATTTTTAAAGAAAAACATATTAGAAAGATATTATGGTTAATGTTACATATGCAATTACAGTTTGTAATGAGATAAATGAGATTACAAAATTAGTAAACTTTCTTCATCCAAGAATCCAATCAGAAGATGAGATTTTGATTCAATATGATGAAGGTGGTGTTACTGAAGATGTGATGGGTTATTTGAGAATTATCAATGATTTACATGATAATGTAAATGTGATTGGATTTCCACTAAATAAAGATTTTGCATCATATAAGAATAATCTTAAAAACCATGCAAAGGGTATCTTCATTTTCCAAATAGATGCTGATGAATTACCAAATGAATATTTGATTACAAATATGCATGATTTGTTAGAAGCAAATAAGGATATTGATTTATTCTTTGTACCAAGAGTAAACACAGTTGAAGGATTGACTCCAGAACACATTAAAAAGTGGAGATGGAATGTAAATGAAAGGGGTTGGGTGAACTGGCCTGATGTACAAACTCGTTTATATAGAAGAACTTCTGAAATAGAATGGGATGGTAAAGTACATGAAAGAATCAAAGGTTATAACACAATGACTTATTTACCATTAGAAGAAGATTTTGCATTGTATCATCCAAAAGATATAGAAAGACAAGAAAAACAAAACGAATTATACGAAACTATATGAAAGTAGCCTTTCTAACGGAAATGGGATTTGAGGGAACTATTCCTAACGAACATCCAAACGCTAGAACTGAGTTTGCTTGGATGAACGCTTTAAATGCGATTCATTATCCATTAACAAAATATCAATCGGTGGCTGGATATGATGTTGTATTCATTATTTTCCCAAAAGGTAAACTATTCCTATCAGCTGAAGGTTCTAAAATAGGAAATGGGCTTAATCCAGCTTCTCAATATCTAAACGAACCAATCGTAGATACTTTGAAGAGTGTAAATCAAAAAGTATATTACATCCAAGAAGGACCTCATTGGTGGTGGAATGATTATGAGATTGTAGACCAGATTCAATTCTACAACTTCTTGGCAAAAACCGATGGCATCTTTGCACATAATGAATCCGATGTAAACTACTACAAAGGATTACTACCTAACAAAAAAGTAGAAGTAATGAGAACCTTAATGATTGAAGAATTGATTAGAGGTATTTCAACACAATCTGAAGATAAGGTTTTGATTGGTGGTAACTTTGCAAGATGGTATGGTGGATTTGAATCTTATATGGTAGCATCTGAATTTGGATTACCCATTTGGGGACAAGAATCTCATGCTAAGAGAAGTAATGAGGGGGCAATGGAAGATTTACATCACTTCGATAGAATGGTTTGGATTGATTGGATGAAAGAAGTATCTAAATTCAAATATGGAGTTCACCTTATGCCAACGGTAGCAGCTGGTACATTCTCACTTAATTGTGCATACTTTGGAATACCTGTAATTGGGAATATAAAGGTTGACACTCAAAAAACATTACATCCACTAACTTCAGTTGAAGTTGATGATGTTAAGGGAGCCAGAGAATTGGCTAAAAAGTTGAGAGATGATAAAGATTTTTACAATCAATGTAGTAAGTTGGCAAGACAGCAATATGAAAGTTATTACACTAAAGAAATTTGGTTAAATTATATGAAAGAAAGAATATGATTACAGCAGTATTAAATGGTTACAAAAGAGGTGATAACCTCAACGAACAATTAGAGGCATTAAAGAACCAAACCCTACCGCCTGATGAAATTTTGTTATGGTATAATAATCCAGGTGATAACGATTTACTGAATTACGATATTGGTGGAGAGATTCCAGTGGCATATTGTAACTACAACTTTGGTGTTTGGGCAAGATTCTACTTTGCTATGAACGCTAGAAATCCATATGTGGTGGTATTTGATGATGATACCATTCCTGGTAAAAAGTGGTTGGAGAATTGTATGAACACAATGAATGAGAAAGAAGGATTATTGGGAACTGTTGGTTTACTTTATCCAAACCCACTCCCACCTCAACACTCATCTTACTATGAACACTACCTTAGATTCGGCTGGCCTGAATTGGGTAACAATGAAAAGACCGTTCAGGTTGATTTAGTTGGACACAGTTGGTTCTTTAAGAAAGAGTGGTTATCTCATATGGTAAGAGAATTACCAGACCCAAAGTACAACACTTGTGGTGAGGATATGCACTTTTCTTATATGTTACAAAAATACGCTAACATCCCTACGTTTGTACCACCACACCCTCGTTCTGATAAAGAACTTTGGGGAAGTATTAAAGGAGCCGAATATGGTGGTGATGTAAACTCACTATGGGAATCTAACCAGTCAAATGTAGAGGGTACTCCATTTAAGCAATTGATGAATCAGTATTTTCACGAACAACGAAATAAAGGATGGAGGTTAGTAAATGAAAAATAAACCAATTTTATTATGTTTTGGGACTAGACCCGAATGGTTGAAGATTAAACCTCTAATCAGATTGATGAAAAGGAGTGAATACAAACTTCTATTTACAGGCCAACATACTGATTTGTTGAAAGATGTAGAGGTTGATTACAAAATAACCATATCAGATAATTCCAATAGATTAGATTCAATTATATCCGATTGTATGTTACAATTTCCAAACGGAGATTTTAAGGGGGTATTGGTTCAAGGTGATACTGGTTCTGCATTTGGTTGTGGGTTAGCAGCATTCAATAGACAAATCAAAATCTATTATTTGGAAGCTGGTTTACGAAGTGGTGATTTAAAACATCCATATCCTGAAGAGGGATATAGACAGATGATTGCTAGAATAGCTGATGTAAACTTCGCACCAACTGAATTATCGGCTCAAAATCTGAAAGATGAAAAGGTACATGGTGAAATTCATGTAGTAGGTAATTCGGTATTAGATAACTTAACTCAGGTTGCTAAACCAACGATGGAGAATATTATCTTAATCACATTACATCGTAGAGAGAATCATCATTGGATGGATAGATGGTTTACTGAAATTGAAAAGTTAGCAATAGAATATCCCGAATATCAGTTTGTACTACCAATTCATCCAAATCCGAATGTAAAGAAACATAGAGGTATCTTAAAGAATGTAACTGTTGTTGAACCATTAGAACATAGGCATTTAATAAACACATTGATTAAATCAAACTTAATCATTAGTGATAGTGGTGGTTTGCAAGAAGAAGGTTCATTCTTTAATAAGAAGGTAATCGTATGTAGAAAAACAACCGAAAGGCCTGAAGGTATTGGAACGGGTCATTTACATATGTGTGATTCTCCAGAAGATTTAGGTGAATTGTTTGGAAAACTTGAAGAAAATCCGTATATTAGTGAAAATTGTCCGTATGGAGATGGACACACATCAGAGAAAGTATTAGAAATATTGAGAAATGAAGAACTTTAGAGGAGATTTTGTAAAATTAAAAACCAAATTAGAGAATAAAGAAAACTTTGCATTCTCTCGATATTCTGATGGTGAAATGTATATTCTTCAGAATAAGGAATTAGTATTGGGTAATGGTGTAATTCAAATTGGTGATGAAAAGCAGGGTGGTGTATATCAACAACCTGATTTCAAACACTTTGACCCAAAAGAGCATGGATTTTATCAACAAAAGTTAGTAGAATCACTACAATATAAGCAATCAAATTACTACAAAGGAATTAGTTGTAGTTGTTGTGTGGGTAAAGAGCAATTTGATTGGCAAGTAGATTTAGCTGGTGGAGATGATGAATCCCTAACTTGGGCTAACTTATGGGTAAATGGAAATTACCCATTATTCATCACACATATCCTACCAATCTTTTACAGTAGAGATTGTGTATTCATTGGACACGAAGATGCCAACTTAGATAGGTTACCATTCTTTGTGAAAGATTTTAGAGTAGGTTACAATGCAATGATAAATGATTATGGAAAAATTGAAGAAATTAAAAAATGGATTGGTGAAAATAATATTGAAAACCACCTATTCCTATTCTCAGCATCCACATTTACAAATCTGGCTATTGTGGAGTTGTTCAGAGATTACCCTAATAACACTTATGTTGATATTGGGACTTGTTTAACTCCAATGATGGATATGCCAACTCATAGGGGGTATCTACAAGCATTTTGGAATTATAGACCTAATCAAGATATACAAAAAATATGCGTATGGAATTAGTAGAATGTAGTAAAGAATATTGGGAATTCGTAAGAGTTCTTAGAAACGATGAAAGAGTGCAAAGTGGATTTATTAAATCCATTCATATCACCGAAGAAATGCAAGAAAGATATATGAGTAGTTACTCTCAGTTTTATAGAATTGTATTGGTAGATGGCGTACCTGCTGGATATGTGGGAGTGATAGAGGATGATATTAGAGTATGTACTGACCCAGCTTTTCAAGGTAAAGGAGTTGGTAAATTTATGATTAACAAATGTATGGAACTATGGCCAACTGCATTTGCAAAAGTAAAAATAGATAATGAAGCAAGTTTAAGATTATTTAGAAGTTGTGGATTTAAAAAGAAATTTTATATACTAACAAAAGATTAAATATGTTACACAATCCGTACAAAATTGTAAGAATGTTTGAAGAGGAGCTAGCTGAATATACAGGCGCTCCCTACGCTATCTCAGTAGATAGTTGTACAAACGCATTGTTTTTGGTTTGTAAGTATTTGGAAGTAACTGAAGTTACTATTCCATCTAAAACTTACTTATCAGTTCCACATTCAATTACACACGCTGGTGGTGAGGTTATCTTTGATAAGAGACCAGAAACAAATCATTGGAAAGGAATGTATCAATTGAAACCATATCCAATTTGGGATGCGGCTAAAAGATTGACAAGTGGGATGTATGTTCCAAATCAGTTTATGTGTTTATCATTTCACATCAAAAAACTACTTCCAATTTGGAAAGGTGGTATGATTCTAACCGATAACGCTGAAGCAGCGGATTGGTTTAAAAAAGCGAGGTATGAAGGTAGGAGTGAGAAATACTACAAAGATGATGATATCACCTTTATGGGATGGAATATGTATATGACTCCTCAACAAGCTGCACATGGATTGGCAATGTTCCAAAACTACCCAGAACATATGAGTGATTTGGGTGAGGATAATGGATATAGGGATTTAACCGAATTTACAGTATTTAAGAACCATAGAACAATAGAATGAAAGTAATCATAGGTGGAATGGGTTTGAGTGGTAGCACGTTGTGTTATAATATATTTAGAGTTTTAAGAGATAACTCTGACTTAAATTATGAAGTCATAAAAATACATGAATATAATCATGCAGCTACTATGGGCAAAACTATTTTTATGGTTAGGGATTTAAGAGATACTGTTGCATCTATGTTAAGAAAAGACCCAGAACGATGGAATGGTGATGTTGATGAAGCATCTAAGTACCAAATGATGTGGTATTATGATACTTGGAAAGATGTAAACAAAGATGTTGTTTGGAAATATGAGGAATATAAATCAAATCCACATCAATACGCTTACTCAGCTATTAGTAAATTAGGATTAGATACACCATTTGATTTGGTTCAACGGGTTGTAGATACTTGTGAAAATATAAAAGATATGAATATTCCACATAACCAAGATTTTATACAAACCGAAGAAGAAGCTATCTTATGGGAAACTACAAAGATGAGTAAAAAGCACATTACCAATGGTGGTAAAGTGGGAGGATACAAAGATTATTTGAATGAAGAGCAGATTAGATTTATTGAATCAAAATACAAATACTTCTTTGAAGAACAAAATTATAAATTAGATTATAACTAATATGAAAGTAGCACTTTGTTTACATGGGTTATTTGATTCTATTACTGATAGTAATTCTAGAGGTATTGATGGTTATAATCACATCAAAAAAAATATCTTAGATAAGGTTGATACTGATGTATTTGTTCATAGTTGGGAAATTAAAAAATTGAACAAAATTACGGAATTATACAATCCTAAATCTTCTTTGTTCGAAGGACAAAAAGATTTTAGTAGTGTGATAAACAAAAACAAACTAAATACATTACAATCACCACCAAGACCACCACAATCAGTTTTATCTCATTTATATAGCGTATCTCAATCAATAAAGTTAGCATTAGAAAGTGAAGTTGAATATGATATTATTATAAAAGCTAGATTTGATTTAGGTAGAATTAATAGAAATACATCGGGACCTGGTAAGGGTAATCCATATCCAGTTCAATGTATTAACTTTCAAACTGATATTGAGAAAGATAAGATTTATATGGCAAATTGGCAACATTTCCATATGGGACCTGCTGATATGTGGTTTTATGGTTCTACTGATGTAATGAAAAACTTTACAACATTATATCAATCATTAGAAAAGAATATGAGAGTTGATAGTGAATTTCATCAATTCGCATATCAGATAGAAAATAACCCAAATGATTTATCTAATACCATTGCATTTTACAAATGGTGGATGATAAAAAATGGACTTTGGAATAAACGAATAAATTTAGATACAACATGGGAATAAATGTACCTTTAATAATTTATACACATTCTGATTATAAAGATGTGTGGAAACTTTTGTTTGGACAAATACAAAAATATTTACCAAATCAAAAAGTATATGTTCTTAGTAATTCAGAACATGATGAAATATCAAATGAATTTACAACAATAGTATATGATGATTCAAAAGTTTATACTGAGAGATTAAAACAATGTTTATCTCAAATAGATGAAGATGTAGTATTATTTCAGCATGAAGATATGATTCTATTTGATAAACCTAAAGTTGAATTGTTTGATAAGTACATTGGTTATGTAAAAGATGGAAGTGTAGATAGTGTGAAATTAATTTATGTTCAAGAAAATGATGTGGTATCTGATATGGATTCTACCTTGGTATCGAATTCTTATTCTAAATTTTCTATCCAACCTACTTTGATAAAATTAAAAAATTTTGTATCTTTGTTAAATTCAACCGAACCTCTAAATATATGGGATTTTGAACTTGCAGTTCCTGCAGAAGGAAAGCACTATATGGTACGATTGGGTAATGAAGTTAAAAGAGGATTATATCATTCTGATAGTATTATTTATCCTTATATAGCTACAGCTATTACAAAGGGTCTATGGAACTATGGTGAATATAGTTTTGAATTTGATAAGATGTTTAACGAATATGGTATTGTACCATTTGAAAGAGGAATAGCATGAAAACAAAATTAGTAATATTTGACCTTGATGGGGTTTTGGTTGAAGCCAAAAACATCCACTATGATGCACTCAATGAAGCATTGGGTGAACAATATGCAATTAGTTGGGCAGAACACTTATCAACTTACGATGGTTTGAAAACCAATCAGAAGTTAGATATGTTGACAGAACGAAAGGGATTGCCAACTGAACTACATAGAGAGATTTGGGAAGGTAAACAAAAGTTGACATTACAAAAGTTAAAAGAATTAACCCCAAACCAAACTCTACAATCGGTAATGGAAGCATTATCAGAAGATGGATACAAAATTGCAGTATGTTCCAACTCAATCAGAAAGACAGTATTAACAGTACTTTCAAAGTTGGGTATTATGGAGTATATGGATTACATTATCTCAAATGAAGATGTACAAAACTCCAAACCACATCCAGAGATGTATTGGAGAGCAATTTCAAAAATGGGATGTTTACCTGAAGAAACTTTGATTGTAGAAGATTCACCTTATGGGTTACTTGCAGCATCTCGTTCTAAAGCGCATGTATTAAGAGTTAAAAATCCAACTGAAGTAACTTACACAAACATATTTAAAAAATTAACTGAAATAGAAATGGGAGTAACAAATGATAAACCAAAGTGGGTAGATAAGAAATTGAACGTATTGATTCCAATGGCGGGTGCTGGTAGTAGATTCGCTAAAGCTGGATACTCATTCCCAAAACCACTTATTGATGTAGAGGGTAAACCAATGATTCAATTGGTGGTAGAAAATCTGAACATAGATGCAAACTATATCTATGTAGTTCAGAAATCACATAGAGAGAAATTCAACTTAGATACATTACTAAATCTAATCACACCAAATTGTACGATTGTAGAGGTAGATGGTGTAACTGAAGGAGCAGCATGTACGGCATTGTTGGCTAAGGAGTTTATTGATAATGGTAATCCATTATTCTTCGCTAACTCAGACCAATTTGTAGAATGGGATTCAAATGAGTTCTTCTATAAGATGAATGAGAATGATGCAGATGGTGGTATTCCAGTATTCCATTCAACTCACCCTAAGTGGAGTTTCGCTAAATTGGATGAGGATGGATTTGTAACTGAAGTACAAGAGAAGAATCCAATCTCAGATTTGGCAACTATTGGTTTCTACTATTGGAAGCATGGTTCTGATTTTGTGAAATACGCTGAAGAGATGATTGAGCAAGATATCAGAGTAAATGGTGAGTTTTATGTATGTCCTGTTTACAACAACGCAATCAATGGTGGTTTGAAAGTAAGAACATTTGATACTCCAAAAATGTGGGGTTTGGGAACACCTGAAGATTTGAAATACTACTTAGAGAATTATGGTAAGTAGTGATAACAAATATACAAAAATGCAAAAGGGTGCGTATAGAAGTGGAACTTCTAACCACCCTGAGCATAATGATAATCCCGATTATTGGAATCTTCTTCTAAGTGATTTGAAGAATACCGATAGTTGGGTAAATAAAGTTGGATTAGATTTTGCTTGTGGTAAAGGTAGAAACGTAACTAATATGTTATCTTTATCTGATTGGAAAAGAGTTGATGGTATTGATATATCAGAAGCTAATATCATTTATTGTAAAGAAAACTATAAAGGACAGAATAGTGATTGGTATGTTAACAATGGAACGGATGTATCGCAATTAAAGGATAATGAGTATGATTTTATTATGTCAACAATTGCACTACAACATATCCCAGTTTATGATATTAGAAAATCACTAATAACTGATTTACTAAGAACTCTAAAACCTGCTGGATTGTTCTCATTTCAAATGGGGTATGGTGAAGAAATTAAACCAAATGAAAATAGGTATGGTTATTATGAAAACTTCTATAATGCTGGTGGAACTAATTCACATTGTGATGTGAGGGTACAAAGTGAATCTGAAATTATAGAAGATTTAACAAAGATTGGATTTGTGAATATAGAAACCTATGTAAGAGATACTTTCTCAGATAGTGGACATCCTCAATGGATATATATAAAAGCTTATAAACCAGAATAAATGGAAAGAATAACATTTGTAATACCTTGTAGAAGTAATCTACCATACCTACAACAAGCCGTAGGTTCTATTGAAGAACACTATGGTGATAAACATGATGTAGTAATCTTAGATGATGCATCTGATGATAATAGTTGGGATTGGATTACTCAATACTCAGAAGGTAGAGATAATATAATTACTTATAGAAACGATAGTGGTGATAGAGTTGGTCATACTGTATTATATGATGTTGGGTTTAAGTTAGCAAAAACACCTATCGTATCAATACTACACTCAGATATGGTGGTAACTCCAAACTACGTTCAACATATGTTGAAACAATTGAAACCTATGAGTGTAGTTTCAGCAACTAGAATCGAACCACCACTACATCCACCTGGTCCTGAAAAATATGTTCAAAACTTTGGATTAGAGGTAAGTGAGTTTTCAGAACAAAAAGAAAACTTCTTAAACTTTGTATCCCAAAAAGAAAGTGAAAACGAAGGTAGAATTACATCTGGTATCTTTGCACCTTGGATGATGTACAAAGAAGATTTTGTATCTATTGGTGGACATGATTTCCTATTTGCACCAATGGAGTTGGAAGATTCTGATATTTTTAATCGATTCCACTTAGCTGGATATGACTTGATTCAGAGTAGAGATGCATTTGTATATCATATGACTTGTAGAGGTAGTAGATTCAAAGATGGAATTGAAATTGAAAAAGAGATTCCACTACCCGATGGTACGATTTGGTACAAACCAAAAGATTCCGAAGAATACACAATCCTCAGACAACATAAGTTTAGAGAATGGTGGAGAAAGTGGCATACTGATGTATTGCATGATGAGTTTATGAATCCAATCGTTCCATCTAGATATGATACTGGTTTTGTGGTAAAGAATTGTAATACTCAGATTCTTTCAATCTTAGAACCTTGGTGTGATACTATCTATGTGGATTGTGATTATAGAGCATATGTAGATGCTGAAAATGAAAAATCAGAATATGATATTTCAGATGCCGTAAAACCATATGATAACGAAAAGAATAATCATATCCTTATTTCATTTGATGCTACACAATTAACAAATCAACACTTTAATGAGTTCATTAAAAAGTTACCATTTATCATAGAAGAAACTGGTACGACTGGTTCATTTAATTGGGATATCTTCCAAATAGATATTATATCTCTAAAAGAAGTTGATATGATTCAACCACACTTCAAAAATGTATTTTAATGAGTAAGAAAACGTTAGTATGTATTCATGTAATGCCTAATGAAATAGAAATGTTTGTTCGGTTTATGAACACCTATAAATTATGCTTAAAGCATTTAGATGATAATGATGATGTTACATTAAAAGTTTCTTTAAATTTAAATCCACAATTAACCGATTGGGAAAGGTCAGAATTAAAAAGAGAAGAATTTATAGATGTATTTAATGAATGTATCAAAGATATAGATAAAATACAAAAAGAAATAATAACAAATACATCGTTGTGGGGAACAACTCAACAAAAAAGAGAATCAATAAAATTGGATTATGACCAATTCATATTTTGTGATACCGATATTATACTACACCAACATCAATTAAAACATCAAATAAACGCATCTAAACAATTAGAAGGTATGTACATACTTTCACCAGCCCTACCAAAATGGTGGGATGAAACATGGGATACTTTAGTATCATCAGAACTACATAGTGGTGAATATGGAGATGCGTTTAAAAAAGAATATATTAATAAAACAAAAATTCAACAATATACCAATTTATCTTTAAAATTAGTAGCTCCAATTAAGTTTGGTTGTGGAATGCACACATTATATTCAAAAGAGTTTTGGGATTTAATAGGAATACCAGAATCATTTGGAGGATATGGGCCAGAAGATACATTTGGCATGTTTGCAGCTCATAATGCAATTGTTAGTAAAAAATATCCTATAAAACAATATGTATTAGATGGTATCTATATAACCGAAGATTATATCAACAGAACACCATCATTTGATGGTAAACTTATTTCATTTGATAGGAAAGATGAATTTTATAAAAAGGCTCAATCTAATATGAAAGAAGAAATGGATAAGTTTTTACAAAGAATCTGATATTTATACCAAATAAGTTTCATTAATTAAGGTTATATCATTTTTAATCTAAAAAGAAATTTATTATGGCATTTAAAGATATGTTTAAAGACGAAAATGATATCAACGAAAAATCAGTAGTAGGATTTGCTGCATTTGCAATGATGTGTTTATTTGCAACTGCTGACATCGTAACTGGATTTTTCGGAAAAGATTTAGTAATTCAAGAGTTTATCTACAATTCATTTGTAATAATCACACTTGGTTCATTTGGTATCGCCGAAGTTGGAAAAGTATTCGGAAAGAAAGAATAAAACATAACCCCTCTTCGGA
>Ga0222718_10002150_pt1 | contig 17969 bp, 8 predicted proteins | sample C33_27DmetaG_FD_165045 | JGI IMG/M metagenome (GOLD analysis project Ga0222718, IMG submission 165045) | Estuarine water microbial communities from San Francisco Bay, California, United States - C33_27D | ecosystem: Environmental > Aquatic > Marine > Unclassified | place: USA: California... | reverse complement strand
ATACACACCGTTTTCCCCAATAGTAATAGGGTCTGAGTGCACAGGGGTTGCTGAGAACGCAGGGGCTACAACTGTTGAGTAAGAAATATTTTCTGGAAAATTATAAAAGTGATCGTCTTCATTTTTTACAATTAAACTAAAACAAGCGCCAGCATCTCCAAAAACTTCGTACTTTCTAGCAGTTTGAGCTTTTGGCATTGCAGCTACGTTTATTGATAATTCTTTTATTTCTTTCATATATTTATATTACAAATTCAACATCTGAGCTAAAATAACCTAAGAAAAAAGCTTCACCTTGTGAAGACCAATACGGACTATTTGTATCATTAGTTCCATAAGCTTTTTGAAACTCATTTACCCTACTTTGGCTGCCTAAATGTATTTTAACTCCGTTACCATTACCACAACCTTTAACATATAATGCTGCGCGACCTGTATATGGACTCGTAGTTGCAAATCCTAATGTATGAGCCCAGTTTTGGCGATATTCAGGATCCCAGTTTGGTCCAATATATACATGCTCAATATCATCAAGATTTATTAAAATTAACCTACTAAGGCAATAGCGATAACCACCATATCCTCCTGGTGAACCATAATAATTATTTCCAGTTCCTGGCGCGGTTCCATCCCAATAAAACACATTCATCTCGCCTAATCTAGCCATAGTATAATTACTATTGTTCCAAGAGTTACCATTAAGCCCACCGTAATTAGGATCAAAATATCTTGGGTTAGTTGGAATATTAGGAAGCCCACCCATTCCCTGTATATTATCTGGAACATAAATACCATCAGCCCACGACGTAGCGTGTGGCGGGAAGTTCTGTGAAGTACCAGTGCTATAGCTTCTTGGTTTAGTTACGTTACCATTTCCATCATCAAAAAGACCGCTTACTTGAGCAATTAAATCCCAGTCTTGATAAGAATAACCATTACTATGATCTCCATAACCACCTCCACTAGTGGTTGGAATTACTGTTGAATTACTTGCATATCCATTAGGACCACCACCACCAATATTAGTTAAACCTACTCCACCATAACTTGAATAACTACGGGTGTTTTCATTTGTAATTATAACAGAGTGCATATAAGGATTGTTATCTCTATCTACTTTTACAGTACCTACACCACAGTCAGTCACCTCTATAGTTTCTCCTAAGTTCCAGTTTAACAAATCTAAAGTGTTGTTAGTTAGATTATTTAAAGGCAATGTTTTAAAAGATATTTGATACATCATCGTTTGTTGCCAAAGTAATGGTAACATGTCTAAGCCGTAGTAAGTGCTTGTGTTATCTGTTTCGCTATGTATAAAATCAGATATATTTTGGTTGTGAATAACAAGTCTTTCGAAAAGTGGTTGTAATGCAAAATCTTGCATACCTGTTAAATCAGAAATATAATCACCATCTTGTCTTGTAGACGTGCATAAGTGTACGTCGTCACTAAAACCACTTATCCCACCACTATACGTCGCGTTAGTTTGAGAAACAATATACAAGCCTACTGCCAAGCCGTACGGGTTTGTTAACGTTGAAAAAGCTTCAGAGCAGCAGCTGGTATTATCGTCCCAACGATTAATTCCTAGTGTTAATAAATTACCATCTTGAGTTGAAAAAACAATACCAGGCCCGGTAAAACCCAAGGCTTGCATTCCACTTACATTTTCTTCTAAACACTCCTCAAAAACACCATCAGGAACGTAAGTTTCTATAATACTGTTTCCATTCCAAGGTAAGTTTGCTAAAGCAGGGGTCGAAGCTACTGTCAGAGTTCCAGCTCCATTACCAGTCAAACCGCAAAAAGATGTAAAGGTAGGGCTAGTATTACAATTAGTACCATCATCACAAGTTGGACAACAAGGTAAAAGACCAATTACACCAGGATCTGTACCTATCCAACAATCACCTGTAGTACCGTCCCAAGGTGTATAAGCGTTACCAGCGGTGTCATAGCAATCAACGTTAGGTACTAAATAATTAGTGGCAGTAGTGTCTAAACAACCATCGATACAACACATGCTAATATCATTGTCAGTAGCCCATGGCATGTAATTTGAATTAGTACTGTCCATGCAGCCTTTGTATATACAACCACAACCCTGAGCAGCATTAGAAGCCCAAGTAACATTTGGCACCCCGTTGTCAGCAGCTACAGTAATTGTATTACCATAATTTGAGTTATAAAGTGGATCCGTAGGGTTATTACTACCCGTTACATCTACGTAAGTATAAGAATTAAAAGGAGTGTAACTACTAACAGTGCAAGGAAGTATTTGAAGTGGATCTACAAGTGAGTTTGAACCGTTATAACTTGGCCATACACTATATCCATCTGCGTTTGTTGTTGTTGTTGTTAATGTACCATCATCTAAACACTCCTGTGCTATTATATTACCATTTATATCATAAACAGTGCCGTAATAATAATATGGAAGACAACTTCCATCATCACAATCTACTGTAGGATCGTAATTCATTGCGTAAGGATCATTTTTACACCCTTTAGTACCTACACATTGTGGGCAGGCGTTTTGAGCTGCTAGTAACGTTGTATATGCACCAGTACCAGAAGTGTTTACTATTTGCCCACCATTAACAGTATCACAGTCCCAAGAGTCTACCCAAAGACACGTGCCCGGTATTGTCGCATTAACGTTGTAATTTGAAGATGCTATTCCACTTGGTGAAAACTGGTCCATACAACCCTGGTATTGACACGAGCCGTCATCCGTAGTTGCAAAATACACTGTTCCATTAGGATGTGTAAATGTAGTTACACCGTAATAAGACAATGGGTCAATACAACCGCTATATGTACAAGAACCATCATCAAAATTAATTGTAGGCCCACCGTAATTGTTTGCAACTGGATCTATACAACCAGCAACTATAGGTGGCAAACCAACAGCTATACCAAGACCTTGTATATGAAAATCACTAGCATTTAAAGTTTGGTTTGTTAAATATTCTTCTTTACCTTTTATATAATTAAACCATTTACCTTCTTTTTCTACAAAATCAGTTACTTTACCTTTTTCAAGATCTGTTGATATAACCGTAACATTCCAGCCTTTTACTTGTTCTAAATTATAAAAACCTACATTTGCATTTGATTGCACGTTTGGATCTGCAACTTCTTTAACTATCCTAGCTTGACTACCCTCGTAGTTTATAGTTTTAAAAGATTTTACAGTATCAGGAGCGTCGTTTAATAAAAATTCTACAGTAGAATTAACATGGTTACCGTAAAAAGTATTTCTAGACACATTTCTATCGTGGTGCTTCCAAGGTATTGAATTATTAAAAGTATAATATTTATTTTCTACACTAGCACCTTGTTCTAAAATAAAAGACTTAAAACTAGTCCAACCAGTAACAGATTCATTAAAAGATAATGTTTTTCCATTACTTTTAACACACAAGCTATCTCGTAAAGTTAAATTATAATCTTTTTTATCAGCGTCAAAAGAACCAATAAGAAGTTCATAAGTCGGCATGGCTTCTTGAAAATAGTTAGACATACCATACTCAGATATTGGTGTTAAACCATCTTTAGAAAGTCTAAGCACAGCGCCTCTTTGTTTATCTGTAAAATAAGCTCTATAGTTATCTATAGCAAAACTTTCTGGATTTTTAGATATACCATAATCACCAGAAAAAGGCATTGTTTGTCCAAGAACATTTTCTGTTGCAATTAAATTAGGATTTCCATCAGCGTTAAAGACAGCGTCTTTGTTAGCCTGTATTCTTATAACTCTATCTTCACAAAAAGATATTAAATCTGTATTTCTACTAAATAACTTTTGTATACTACCGTAAGTAGGGTTTAAATCTTTTGTTATTTTTTCTGCTTGTATAAATTGATTTAAACTGTTAACACCACTTGTTGAGTTATATAAACCAGAGTATATTAACCCGCTTGATCTTCTCTCTTCTTCATAATGCTCATCTGTCGTTGTTGAAACTTTAACACCTTTATCTATAATAACTTGATTAAAATCATCTCTTAATCTATTAGACTCTACACCGTTACCAAACGAATAACAATTAAACCAAGAAAGACCAACTGTTCCTAAACCACCATACGCAAGGTATGCTACTTCATTTGGAAATAAAGGTATGCCTGAAAAGTTTAAGGTAGGTGTAGTTGGTATTGGTGTGTACCAACTACCACGTAGTGTTGTAAAAGTTCCATTTGGTCTTGTAAATACAAGCTCTGTAGCTCCAGCAGGTTGAGTACGTAACGGAACGTTGAATTTTATTAAAATATTACCGTTTTCATCTTGACCAAAACCAGTTACTATAGTTCTTGTATTAAAATCTAAAAGCAATGGGTGTGTTTTACACGTTACTACAGAGCCTAGTGGTACCCACTGCTCCGCGGTATCAATATTAAATTTTGTTGGAAACACACTACCTGTAGAATAAAACAAATCTAAATCAATACTTTCTTTAGGTTCTGTTTCAAATATAGCGGGATTAGAACTTCTTACAGCATCGTTATTATCATCTGTTCTTTGTTCTAAAAATTGTATTGTTATAGGGTTTTCGTTTGCGCCAACTGCACAAGCGTTTTGGTGAGGCGCTGTGACAGGTACTGAAGAAAGAGTAGATCCAATTGCACTTTCAGTATTTATATTTTTGTCTATAGGTATTTTATAAGTTACTCTTCTATTAGTTGGGTAACAAAAATTAAAATAAAGAGTTTTATAAATACCTTCTAAAGCAGCGTCACCTTCTAAACCTGGAGACCCAGGCACTGTAGCAGACCAGTTATTAAAAGCAGCTTCAACTATAGACCAGTCAGTATGGTTGTATTTTCTTTGCTTAGTTATGTTTATCGAACTAGATATTGTATAAATAACTTCATTTACATCACCAACAAATTTAAATTTAGCACCAGGGGTAATATTGTTTACAACATTATTTTGATCAATGTGGTCTGGGTTTGTACTAGATCCAATTGCCCATATATAATTCTCATTAATATCGTTGTAATTAATCTCACGTTGTAAAGTTCCATAATTACTAATAGGCTCGCCAAGACCAGGTCCACCAACAAAAGGAAGTACTATAGAAAAAGCTAAGTCTATATAGTGTTGTCCATTTTCTTCGTATATACCTCTTCCGTAATTAAAACTACTATTAGAGTTTGTGACATGCCCTGGATCTGAAATATTATTACTACTTGAGCTAGGATGTGTTCCAGCGTAATAAGTTTGGTCTATAAACCAGTTACTAACATAGTTAGTTGAATTACCAGGGTCAAAATCCATTAAATTACTCCAGTCTCTAGGCCCATCAGCAGACTCAACTCCTGAATTTGAGTCACCTGCGCTATAAATAGTGCCAGGACCAACGTTAGGCAAAACGTGTGGATTGACGTTTGAAGAAGTATATTGCTCCCACTGCGCAGGTGGTGTAGATGCAACAGAGTGTGTTGTACCTTGAACTACGTCTGGCGCACCTGTATCAGAAAGATAATAAGTTGATATTGACTCTACAACCTCGTACTCTTCTACAGAAGAAGCGTTTGTGTTTAAAAAAGTATCTGCTATAGAGTCACTATTAATTTTTACAAAAAATTTACCATCAAACTCTGGTTTTACTCTTGTTATAGCTTTGTAAAAACGAATTTTAAGACCTGTGACAAAGCTTGTTGTACCAGTGGAATACATCCAGTCTTCTGTTGATAGTATAGGAGTTTCTAAAACAATAGAAAAAATTGACCCATCGTTAGAAATATTTACAACATTGTATTTTTTAGAATATCTACCAGTAGTGTCTTTAAAATCAAACTGCATGTTTTCTTTTATGTCTGATATATCAACGCTAGACTGTGATGACCACACAGCCATGTCTATTTCAAAAGTTTTAACCCCTGGAGCTAGAGCATTACTAACACCAGCAAAGACAGTGCTATCGCTTTGTGCTAATAATCTTTTTTTAGTCTTTAAAAATTCAGGAGCTTCATTTTCTATTGCAATTATTTTGTACTTAGCATTATTTTTTACTAAAACATCTGAATCTGCCCCTTTCTTTAATATTAAAAAAGTTTCTTCATCAACTTTGTTTCTTTCAGATGATGGAAATGACAGCCATAAATTACCATCTTCTGCTTTGTAGACTCTATCTAAGGCTAAGTTATAATATTCATTAGCAGTTTCTTTAATATATATTTTATAATTTTTAGCCCAAGCAGGTGGTGAAGTAACTAATTTTGCTGTTAGTTGTGTTGAATTGTCTGCTTCATTTTTACCTAAAACAACAGTTGACTTGCTACTTGAAAAAACAGGTGTTTCTCTATTATACTCGTCTAAATAAGTAAATCCTAATTGATAATTTCTTATACTTTTTAAAGACTTTGCTGGTCTTAAATTTTCTATTAAATTTTCCTCTACTCTAGGAAAATTAAAACCATCAAAAGAAAGACCAATATCATCAAAATAAATGGAATTAAACAAAACTTTTTTACCATAATTATTGTTTTCAATACCCCTAGTCCATCTATCTGTATAGTCAGCTACTAAAACAGGTTTTTCATACGCACCAGTTTCTTCGTTGATTATATTATAATTTTGAACGTAGTTACCATACACAACTCTATTGCCAGTGACTTCTTGTGACAAAGCTTTTCTAGGTACATTGTCCCACTGTCTCAGTGTTTGATTTTCTGGAACAGCATTAAATATTATATCAGACTTTACCGCATATTGATCAGCATGCCAATTATTAAAACCTTCTACTGAGCTAGGTATAAAAATTGTTTTTAAATCATTGTATCTTAATTTGTCTACAATATAAACTATAGGCGAGTTTGATTCAGAATACAAAATGTCAACTTGAACAACATCATTAGGTATGTTTTTAGAAATAATATTTCTTAATTTTATACTTGTTAAATTGTTCTGCATAGCTTTATTGTAAGCTAATAAAGAGTCATATTCAAAATAAGAAGGCTCAAATACAACGTTGGTAAACGGTGAAAAAGTAGAATATTCACCATCTTGATATTTCCATCTATAACCAAATCTAACAAACTTTTTTTCAAACAAGCTGTCTGTGTCTAACAACCTAACAACGTTAAAATCGTTTATGGTAGAGTTGTAAGGGCCAGAGCTAATGTCGATAGGTGTTGTTGGAGAAATGCTTAGTATTTCTATTTTATAAGTATTAACTGGCCAGTTAGCACTTGTATTGCCTATTTGCTGACCACTTAAGTTTTCTAAAACTTTACATCTAACATCAAAGTTGTTAGGCAAACTTAATAAGGAATTTTGATTTAAAAATCTTAACTCTTCATTTTCTAAAAAACTACTACCATTAGAAAATTGTGTAAATTTTACAACAATTTCAGTTCCAGAAGAAGCTAATTGGTAACCACCAGACCCATCGTCTTCTGTAAAGTTATGATCAGAAACAGCTGAAGTTAATTGTTCAGACTGTTGTTCTATGTTAATTTTTTCAACAGGAGATTTTTTTATTGTTGTAATGTTTTCTTCTTCAACTAAAATATTACTATTTAAATCTATATTTCTATCAGGGACAATAAGTTTTGTAGCTGTATTACCACCTGAATCAGTACCAGCAATACTTCTTGTAATATTTATTTTTTTAGGTTCTGAATTGTTGTCAGTAAAAAGAAGTAAGTTATCAATAATATTAATACCTGTTATTATATTGTTACAATCAAAATTTAAAAGTCTTGGTTTTACAAAAACTAAATAATTATAATCTTCAAGGTCTGATCTAACCCACTCAGCACCAGGACTATTTTGATACAAAACACTTGAAATGTCAGTTAAATTTTTACTAAATCTTACTGTAGAGTTAGCGTGATCAACATAAGTTACTTTTCTTGAAATTATTTTTTGCCCAGCAACCATTTCATTAATAGCTATATTTCCTAAAGTCACAGCGTTATGACCAGCAGCTGCAAAGAAATAACAATCCATACCCTCATATATACCTAAAGTACTTTTTACAGCGTAATCATAATTACCTAAATTTAAACCATTACCACCAATTGAATTTCTTGTGAAATCAAAATAAGTTTTAGTTCTAAAATTATCAACAAATACAGGTGTTACAGTATCATTTTGTATTTTGTATATTCTATCAGTCCACGTGTAGCTTTCAGGTGCGTCATACAGGTAATTAACGTCTCTCCAACCTATAACAGACTTACCGCTAGAATCATAAATTAAACCACCTGATTTTTGACTAGAAGCAAAGTAGTATAAAGAATTATCTTTTTCATTAGAAATAGTACCAACACAAACAGAGTCTGGAGCAACACTGTTTATTAAATCAACAGAAACCTCACTATTACCTAATACGTTTTCAATTGCGCCAACATCAGAACTTTCTGATGTAGAAACTTGTATGTTTAACGCATCTCTATATTGACCTACAGGTACTAATCTTTCGTCAAGATCTTTGTTCATTTTACCAGCAGTGAAACTATTTTTAATCTCCGGCATATACTAGTGTTTTATTTGTTTAGATTTACCTCTAAGTATTTGAGTTAATTCTTCTATTTTTAAATTTGATAATCTTAATTTTGCTTTTCTTGTTGTAGCAAATTTGTCTTTTTGAAACCTACGTACTATATACTCTGGAATATTTGCTCTTGTAGATACTATAGCGTATGCTATACACTTGTACATAGCTTCTTCAGCAAACTTATGTACACGCATTTCTTTGTTAGTCCCTAGGCTATCACTTATATAATCAAGTATTACCGTTTCACCGTTTATTGAAGATCCAAAATATATAACACCTTCATTGCAATCAATAAAGTAAGATCCGTTTATTTGAGCGTGTTGTGGGTCTAAACCAAACCTTTGTCCTTTAGTTAAATCAAAAGTGTCTGCGTCATACGAGTAGTCGTTAACTTTTTCTTCATTTGTTTGGTTAGATTTAAACTTACTCCAAGTGTCTGATTCTCTTTTGAAATCAACAAAAATAAGCTCTTCAGTTTTATAGTAAAGAGGGTTTGTAGATCCTAAGATTGGTGCACCTGGGTTTGTTATTGTTGGTTGACCATCTAACAACCATTTTTCATATTGAGGGTTTGTAAGTAAAATACCCATGCCTGGAAAATTACCATTAGTAGTAGCTCCAACACTTTTAACAGTTGTGTTTGGTTGTATACCAGGACCGTAAACTCTCATGCCAACTTCTATATCGTGGTTAGCTGTAAAAAAGTTTATAAGCATATGGTGAAGCCCAGCTCCTGATGCAGGGCCGTAATTAGCTTCATATTTACTTTGATAACCGCTAGTGTTTTGTAATTTAATTCTTGTTTCTTTTTTAAACTGTGGTAAAGGGTTTTTTGATTTTATATTACCATCTCCATCAGGATCTGATATTTGACCTGTAGATGTTATGCCGTATTCTTCAAACGGTAAAGTCTGGTCGGCTTGAAAACTATTGTCTTCAAATTTAAATGTGCCATCTGCGTTTTGTTGAAAAGCTAAAGGATTTCCTGTTTTAGAGGCTGGTTGCAAAACTCTTTTAATACCATCTTTATCACTAACAGAAACTTTAACATAGTTAACGTAGTCTTGTGGTAGTGGCATTGCTAGCGAAGGTGGAACTTCAAACTCAAGTGCTTTACAAGACTTTAAAGTATCAAAGCTTAATTCTTGCAATGCTCTCTGTGCATGAAAAGCAACGTCACTCTTCTTGATTTTAGGTATTAACTTGTCTTCACCAACATAAGCAATAATAAACTGGTTTATAATATTTTCTAAAGAAGTAAATTGATAACTACCATAAAACTCATCACCTGTGTTTTGAATACCGTCACGACTTTCATAATAACCTCTTGCTGATTGATTTAGTAATCCCATTTATTTATGATTTTTTTTGATTTGTATCTTTTTGTTCTTCCGTGCTTGCCATTTGATAAAGATTTGGATCTTTTAAGTTTATACCAGCAAGCGATAATATTTTATAAACAAGTTTGCTTTGTTCTGATATATGTAACTCAAAATTAACTGAAGTTGAAGAATTGTACAACGCATTACCATTAACAACAACGTAACCCCAGGTTACTCTTGATGGTTTTTTTATATAGTTATATGTAAGTTGTGAAGTTATTGAGGTAGGATATACTTGTATTACCTGGTCGATTGTAAAGTTATTAGCAAATCTTAAATACACAGGTCTTGTTCTGTTAGGAATAGTTAAAGGACTACTATTTATACGTATCAACTCATCTTCTTGAACCTCATCAACAACGTATCTTTCTTGGTATTTTACAGTACCTAGTTTGTAAACATCATCTGGCACTTCAAATAAACCTTGACCAAGACTTACTGGCGCGTTTTGTTTCTTTTTAAATGCGGCCAACTTGTCATTAGTTATATTTTCACGGTTAGAATATTCTGTTATATTTTCTGGAGCTCTATTGTATAGATCTATATCGTAAAAATATTCTTCAAAAATATCCATTTGAACTTGGTTAGCATATAAATTAAACTCTTGAGGCGTTATATAACCTCTTTGCTCTTTATTTGCTAAAGCTAAAACTCTTTGATAAACCGTGTCTATTCTTACCATTATTATTTATTTTTATATGGAAACGCTTTGTTTAAAGCCTCTTTTCTTTTATTACAATTGCAGCCTTTTTTACCAAACACACCTTGTTTGTTTAGGTATTGTGTGAATGATTTTATACCAGTCGCTGTTGTAAATTTTTCTACTGTATCTCCTAGTCCTTGTGATTTCATATTTAATTTTTTAGTAGTTGCAGTCGCCCCGTAGAGCGACCGCTTCTACAGTTTGATTATTTTAATCGTTTTTCTATATTTGCATATATTTCCATACCTTCATCAGTCTTAAACCAATGTGCTAAAGCAGTGTATGGATGTTCGTCAAAAGGAACTGTCATTATAGGTCTGTTGTTTGAAGACCACATAAAGTTTCTTTGATCTTGACTTAACTTAACAATACCAAGCTCTGTGGCTTTGATACCAAAGTTTCTAAGTTGAACATTATCATCAGCGGCTAATTCTAAGAACAAAGCAGGATTATTTCTAGCAAATACTAGCAAATCTCTTTTAAGTTCTTTAGAGCTCATCTTAGACACACTAGAACCAACCTCAACACGTAATATAGCTTCTCCCATATCAAGGTCCATATTTCTAGCAGCTAGTATTGCATCAGCTTCTAGTTCTAATACTTCAATTTCATCTGCAGCCTCTACTTCTGGCTTGTACTCTGTATATATAACATCTTTGTGTGGGTGATATAAAGATAATAGTTTTTGTAAAACTGTTTTTTCTTTTTCTACAAATAAGTTACCATTTCTAAAAATAACGTGAGCTAATCTTTGATCTCCTTTCATTTCATCAACAAATGGAGTTCTTTGGTTTTCACAATATTTTAACTCTCTTTCGTAACCTTTTTCTTCGTCAAACCAATACACATTTGAAGATTTTAACATGTACGATATAGGTGTTTTGTTACCTTTTAAATTGTAAACTCTATCTTTTATTTCCCACTTTGGTTTTGCAGGTTCAACTTTTTTAGGTTTTAGTGTTTCAACTACTGGAGTTTCAACAATAGGTACCTCTACCTCTTGTGTTTTTTGTTTTTTTGCCATAATATAATATATAATAAAATTAATAAAAAGAAAGGGGTTGGGGAGTTACCCCCAACCTCTTTAAATAAACGTGCTTATTTCATTAACATGAAATTGTTAGCACCTTGAGTAATTAAACATCTTTCAGTTAAGAAGTGTAATTGCATTGCATCTAAAGCAGATGTAGCAGCACCAACAGAACCAGTAACCCAAGACTTCATTCTTCGGTCATCAGTTTGTGAAGCTCTATATCTTACGTGTAAGAAAGGTCTCTTCATGCTTTGCCCAACAGTTTGGTCATAAACTGAAGAAGTACCAGCAGGAATCATAACCCCTCTAAGAGCATTTGCCCCAGCAGCTTCATTAATACCACCTCTTGTAGCTTTATCGTTTAAGTATCTGAAGTCAGACTTGTAGAAGTCATAAGAACCTCTTCTGAAACCAGTGAAACCTAAGTTTAATGCCATATCTTCAGAGTTGTTGAATACACCGTATGATGTACCACCAGCACCGTAAGAATTCATTGAAGCTAACATATCGTCCATAGCTAAGCTAGTAGATCTGTTGATAAACATCATGTATTCTTCAATAGCACCTTGCTTGTCAAATTCAGCTAAGATAGCATCAAATTCAGCCAAATCAGTAGCAGCGTTAACACCAGTAACACCAGTAGTAATATTACCTCTTGATTCAACAGCAGCGAATAAACCTTCAGTACCAGTATCATCACCAGCAGCAATACCATTAAGTAAAGAAGTTCCATCAATTATAGATGAAGAGTCTGCTCTTTCACCTTCTAGCATAGCCATTTCAATGTAATCATTAAAACGAGCTCTAGTATCAGCTTCAGCTTTTAAGTACCACATGTAACCTGATTGTCCATTTTCTGTTGAAACTTCAACCCAACCAATTCTTGAAGTATCAGATCCTGAAACCTCAAAGTAATCTTTCATGATAATTGGTTTGTTAGTAAAAGTTAAGAATCTTGGCTCGTTAGCTCCTCTAGTGTCTGTTTGAGCAGCACCTAAAGCAGTTCTGTAGCTATCAGCTTTTCCATACTCAGAACCATAAACTAATATAGTTGATGCATCTGTAGCTGTAATAGTTAAGTTAGCCGCACCTCTATCGTAAGGAAGAACCTCAACTGATGAAGTAGAAGGAACGTCAGTTACTAAACATTTAACAACACCGTTAGTTGCATCAGCAATAATAACTGTGTCGTTAATTCTAATACCGTGTCCTTTTGTAGATAAACTGTTACCATCAATATCTGAAGATATTACTATAACATCAGTTGCACCAGTACCAGCGGTAGTTCCGTTGTTTGCATCTACGTTACACTTGTAAGATAGATGTAATCTACCTTGTTCAGACCATACAACCTGATCAGATTGCATTGCCTCTTCAGCTCCAACTTGTGAAAGAAACCCTGAAATAGTTCTCGGTCCGAAAACTTCAGCTTCTTTTTCCATTAGATCTGGTAAATATTGTTGACCCCATGAGTTTGCAGTTCCAGTAAAATCCAAATAGTTATTTGCTAACGTTTGTTTTTGTGGAGCTGGAACACTGTTTAAATTAGGTCCTGGATTAATTGCCATAATTATTTATTTTAAATTAGTTATTTGTTTTTGATTTTAAATTTAAAAGTTGGAGAAGTGTCATCGTTAAGCACTCTTACTTTAGGACCGCTTGTGTTATCGTTAGAAAATGATTGCCTAGGATCCATACTTACGTTTTTAGCCTTGGCAACACTATCTTTCATAGCATCAGCTTTTCCTTGTTCGTAAAAGTGATTAGCAATAGCGTCGGGATTCATTGCTGTAAATAAAGATTTATGATAACCTTTAGCATCTGACATTTCATTATTTTCATTCAAGAACTTCTTGACAAAATTATTAATATCACCTTGGGTCTCTTTAACCTCATTAGCATTTTTCACATTAAACCTATATCTCTTATCTCCGACGTTATATTCAAAACCTTTGAAATTATCGTTAAAAACTTGTTGAGTTTTTAATTTAAAAGTGTTAGTTTGTTTTTCCGCTATTTTTTTAGTCTCTTCCGACTCTTTGTTGTATCTATTAAAGAAGTTTACAGCTTTTTGTTGTTCAGGTGTTAACCTGCTTCCAGCTTTAATTTCTTCATAGTATTTAGACTTTTGCCCGTCTAAGTGGGCTTTAGCGTTGGCAACTTGCTCTTTTAACGCTATTTTTTTCTTTTTAATCTCTCTTTCTTCATCTTCCTCTTCATCGTATGAAAACGAGTCTTCCATTAAAAAACTGATTTCATCATCGTTTAAGTGAGATTTTGTTTGTTTGTAATATTCTCTAAGAATTGTCATGTCATCATAACTAGAGTAATCTTGGTTAAGACGTACATAATCTTCTAAAGTACCACCAGTTTCTTCCATAAAATCTACAACTTTTTGTAAATTTTCTGGTATTGCTTGGCCAGTTTGTTCTGCTTTTTCTATTGCTTCAACAACTTCTTCGGCTAACTCTTCTGTTTTTTCCTGCACATCATCAGTAACTTCTTCTAATACTGGTGTTTCTTGTGCTTGTTCTTCCGGTTGTACTTCTTCTTGTTTTTCTGTGGCATCGGCATTTTCATCGACTCTAACCACTCCCTCGTCGACAGGGTTGTCTTCTTTAACTTCTTCGGTTTCATTTTCTATTGGTTTGTCCAAGTTGACAACATAGTCGCCATCTTCGTTAATGTTTGGTTTTTTAGTTTCTTCAACTGGTTGTTCAGTTGCTTGTGTAGTTTCTTCAACTACGTTTTCTACGTTTTCTTCCATAATATAATATAATAATAATTAATAATTGTTATCTAGGATCAAAAGCACCTAAATCAAAACCGCCACCCATTATATCATTACCTGCAGACTCAAAGTTTTTAGGTGGTTTTTCACTTTTTCTTTGGTCTATAAGTTCACTTTGTTGTGAGGCTTGTATTCTAGTTCTTTCGTCTTTACGATCTTCTTTTTGTTTTTCTTTACCTTTTGCAGCTTCTACTTCCATTTGTTTTAACTGCATATTCATTTGAAACTCTAGCTGCATTAGTTCTTTTTTGTACATTACTTCTTGCGCTTGCTTTTGAGCATCAAGCTGTGCTTTCATTTGTTCCATTTGCCCCTCGGCTTGAACCATAGCTTGTTGTTTTTGCATTTCCATTTGTGCAGCAGCTTGTTGCGCTTGTATATTTGCTTGAGACTGTGCTTGTATGTTTTGCTGTTGCATCTGCTGATCTTTAGCAAGTTTTTTTGCTCTTCTAAGTTTTAGCAGTTGATTAGCTAACTTTACATTTTTAATTTCTCTAATATCAATAGCGTCAGCAAGTTCTATTATTTGTTGTTGCAAAGCCATTTGAATATTGTTTTCAAGCATTGCTTTCTCTTCTTCGTCTGGCTGTAACTCTATAAATATACCAAAGTCATACAAATGTAACTCCGACATTTCTTCAAGCGTAGCAACGTTGTGAGCACCTATTTGCTGTATAAAAGCATCTTTTGTTGGGGAATATTCTATAATATCAGATATTCTAAGTGATAAACATTGTGCAACTTCGGAAGTTAAAAACAAACCAGCTTGTAATATATGCCTTGTTGCTGTATTAGAATTAGCTGCAGCCAACTTCTGCACTCCAACTAAAGCGTATTTGTCAGGTGTGCTACCATCTCTTGATTCGTTTAGTCCAGTGACATCTCTAATCATTTGCATGTAATAGTTATAATTACCTATAAGCGATTGCATTTTAGCACCACCACTACCAGACTGTATTTCTTGTATTGGCACTTTTCCTGGGTTCATGTCACCTTCAGAAGTGAAACTTCGTCCAATAACAGAACCTGTTTGGAAGAACATGTTTAAAGCTTCTTGTGGATTATAGTTTGTACCGTTACCCAAATCTATTTCAGCTAAACCATCAGCATCTAAATAAACACCATCAGGCACCATGCGTGATAATACTTGTTGTAACTTTAAGTGTGTAAGCTGTATCATATCGGCAAAACCAGTAATACGACTAACTAAACTTTCTATTCTACCCTTATATAATCTAGGCGCTACAATAGCGTAATTCATTTTAACTTTAGTAAAATCACTTTTTGGCCTTACCATGTTCTTAGCCATTTCCCACTTAAGTAGTTTTTTAGTACCTAATACTAAAGCACCGTCATATAAGCATTCTATTGATCTTTGTAGCTTACCAAAATTTTCCGCGTCCTCAGGTGGGTTAAACGTGTCATCTTTTTCTAATATTTTTTCAGCACCAGTACCAGTTTCTTTTACTTTGTAAACTTCGTTCATGTATGTTTTATAATTAAAATATAAAACCTGAACTTTGTTATTGTCGTCTTCTTTTGAATTGTAACTGGTATTATTGTTTGACTTGTAAGTTTTGTTTTTTGTTATTTCTTCTAAATCTTGATGTGTTAAGTGTGGGAATTGTTTTGCAAGTTCATTTATAGGTACATTTTTTACTTCACCAACATAATAAACGTCATCAAAATAAGGTGACTCAGTATACGAATAAACTAAATCAGCTGGATCAACGTAATCAATAACAACACCTTCTGATGTATTAAAGCTTGTTTTAACAGCTCCTATACCTAAAACTGTTAAGTCGTAGTAATATTGCTTTTTAATTAACTCGTAGTTGTTACCTTCCATTAAAACTTTCAAGGCTTGTTCTTCTGCTATCTCTACAGCTTGTTTATAATTTAAACGCATATGTAAATCAAGCTCTTCTTTAGTGTCTGGTAATTTATCTTTATCGTTGTTGTATGCTGTTATACCAAGGTTTTGCTCTACAAAATCACTGTAATCTCTACTATTCATGTCTATAAGTATAGACTCCATATATTCTGTTCTTTTGCTAACGCCAAAAGGATCTTGAGAATAAGCCTTTAAATCGTACATTCTTTCTGCAATGCCATTTACAACTATATCTACAAACTTAGGTATAATAGGTACTGGTTTCCAGTCTAAATTTAAATAAGATAAATCACCGTTGATAGATAATTCATCTTTGTATTTTTGTATTGATTGCTCACCTCTAGCATACAACCTTAATTTATGAAAATTATCTTGATTTATTCTATACCTGCTAGCACCTCTATCGGTGTGCATCCACTCGGTTTCAATAGCTTTAGCCACTTTCAAACCATACTCATAGCTCATTTTTTCCAAGTCACTTACAACTTGGCTAGGAAAATAATTTTTTATAACAGACTCTGCCATATTTATTTTTTAATTAATTTAGATGTATTACCTTTGTTTGAATACCTAGCAATACTTAAGTTTAGTTTAGGTTTTTGTGTTGGTGCATTTGGCCTATATAAATGTCTATTGTTAGCCATAATAGCTAGACCAGAGCTTATGGACGCATCATGCTTTGTTCTTTTGTTGATGTCAAATTTAGCCCAGTCATTAAGTAGTTCGTTAAAATAACAATTACCAAAAGAACCATCTTGTGCCATACCCACGTGACTTTGAATATACATTTCAATTGCCGCCGCATGAGCTTGTTTTATATCTTCACTTGAGTTTGGTATACCACCTACTTCTTTTTCAGCCGTAGATAATTTGTTCCATATTTTATCAGGTCTATTCATACTAAAACCTCTGTAACCACGTCTTCGTAAATAATACAATAGGCGGGGTTTGTTGTTCTCTGCAAGTATAGGCATCCCGTAAAACACTAATGCCATTAGAACGTCTTCAAAGAATATCTCTGCGGTTTGTGGTCTAGCTAAGTATTCTAAGAAAAATGTATTGGCTGGTGCGTCTTCCATGCTAAACTTTGTAAGCCCGTGCAAAGCACCTTTAGAACCTACGCCGTCTACTGTTCCTGATATATCGTAACTATCACAGCCGAAAGCACCCATATGCTCATTACCTGGCCATTTAACACCATTTTTAATTACAACTTTGTTTTGTAAGTTTTGTGGTGGCACCCAGCTTATTTTAAATCTACCTTTAGGATCTGGATAAAATATCACTGTTGAATCTTTAACACCGTTAACCCATTGAAAATTACCCTTAGTAATACCTAATGTTCTAGACATTTCCTCGTTGTAGTCTATTTGCTCGTATATTTTAACAAGATTAAAAATAGAGTTTTTAGTCTCGTCTCTAAAAGCGTGTTCAGTAGTTCTTGGAAACTGTCTGTAAAATTCATTTAAAGCATCTTGATCGTTTTTTAAACCGTCAGCTTCGTTCTGCCAACTGTCTATAACGCCTATATCTATTAATTCCCCATGTGGATCGAAGACTTCATGATCCGGAGTATTGAAGACTGGGCTTCCGTGCTCATCAATAAATCCTTCGTAGTTCCACTCCATTGGGATAAAAAGAGAATATAAGCCAGAC
>Ga0222718_10002149_pt1 | contig 17972 bp, 15 predicted proteins | sample C33_27DmetaG_FD_165045 | JGI IMG/M metagenome (GOLD analysis project Ga0222718, IMG submission 165045) | Estuarine water microbial communities from San Francisco Bay, California, United States - C33_27D | ecosystem: Environmental > Aquatic > Marine > Unclassified | place: USA: California... | reverse complement strand
CTGCTGTGTCATCTAAGTCGATAGATAATGTATCACCACTTACGGAAGTTGTAATACCTGTATCGCCTGAAATTTTTAATGTGTCTGTTAATAGATCAATTGTTAATGATGATGAAGAATCATCTACAATATCTAATTGTGTTGCAACTGAAACAGTTGAAGCAGCTGTTAATCTACCTTGTTGATCTACTGTAAAGGTAGGAATTTCTGTAGCAGAACCATAAGAACCTGCTGTAACAGCAGTATTATCTAAATCTACTGAAACAGTATCACCACTTACACTTGTTGTAATACCTGTGTCGCCACTTACAGTTAATGTATCTCCTAAATCAACTGCATTACTACCAGAATCTCCAGCAAGTGTTATAGTAGAATTAGAAAGTGAACCGTTTGCAATATTTGTTAATGTGTTATCAGGCCCATTAATAGTTTTATTTGTTAGTGTTTGTGTAGCAGCTAAACCTGCAAAACTTTCAGATTGTAAAGCACTATTAAATTCTGCTAAACTACCTGTTAATGTATTGTTTGCTAAATCAATTGATTTGTTTGTTAATGTATCAGTTGTATCTTTTAATACAATTGTTCCTGAAGCATTTGGTAAATTAATTGTTCTATCTGCTGTAGGGTCAACAACTGTTAAATTAGTTTCAAAACCGTCATCAGTTGCACCTTCAAATCTAAATGAATTTACAACATCTACAGTTGTAGAATTAATTGTTGTTGTAGTACCATTAACAGTTAAGTTACCTGTAACTGTTAAGTCATTTCCGATTGTAACATCATTTGGTAATCCAATTGTAATTGTATTATCAGTAACAGCAGTTTCAATTTCGTTTGCTGTACCAGAAATAGTTAATGTATCTCCAGTATTAAATGTGTCGTTTGAACCACTATCAGCAGCAAGTGTAAATGATGTGCTGATTGCAGCAGTACTTAAACTTGTAATTCTTCCTTGTTGATCTACAGTAATTTGAGGAACAGCAGTTGATGAACCATAACTACCAGGTGTAACAGCAGTATCATCTAAATCTATTGAAATATTATCGCCTGATATAGTAGTAATAATACCTGTATTACCACCTATCTTCATACTCTCACCTAATGAGATAGTTGTAACTGTTGAACTGTCGTCAACTAAAGTAAAACCTGAATTACTTAAAAATTCGTTTGCAATTGTATCGCCTGCTTGATATTCAGCAATACCTGTTGGTGAGCCGTCTGTAAATACTAATCTTATTGGTGTTTTATCTGCCATAATTTATTAAAATAGATACGCTGGATTATTGTCATCATAAACTGTTGATTGAGCTGTAATCGCAGGTGTACCTAATCCTCCTGAATTAGTATATACTTGGTTAAAATATTTTATATCTGTATTAAATCTAAAAACAAATCCAGTAGCCGCACTATTTAATCCACCGGCATTTGTGTATATATTAACTTGTTTTTTAGGAGCGCCAGATAAAAATATATCTTTAAAACTTTGTGTAATTGAACCTATATCAATATTGCCAGTAGGATTAGGTAATAAATCACTACTAATATTAGAGAGAGAACTAGTATTTGCTATTTCAACAATATCATTACCATTACGTTGATATATTTTTTTATCAACAATGTTAACAGCAACTTCACCATCGGCTAAATTACTTGTAGTAGGTATCGAAGAAGCTGTTGTACTTCTTTTTAATTTAATTATTGTCGCCATTTAATTTCCTTTAAAAATTAAAATGTACCGCCATCTAGTGAGGTAACTGTTACTGCACCTGAGGATACTGTAAAATTATCCGAACTAAATGATGCTACACCTTTGTTTGATGTTGTTGCGTCTTCACCGGTAATTACGATACCTGCACCTGAAACAGTTGCGTCAATACCTTCACCGCCTGTAATTCCTAAAGTTGATCCTAAATCAACAGTTACTAATGATGAACTATCATCAGCAAAAGCAATTGTAGAATTTGAAAGTTTATTATTAGGTATTGAACCTGCTAATTTAGCGGCTGCAATTGAACCTGCTAACATAGCATTTGTAATACCCAATGCCTTAACTTGTAAAGCGTCTGAACTTACTTCGATTGAACTGTCATCAACTGCAACATCAATTGTATTACCAGTTTTTGTTAATGCGTCACCAGCACTAATTTGACCTGCACCTGAGAACTGAACAAATGTAATATTTGTTGTGCCAAATGTAGGAACTCCGTTGTGTGTTGCAACATAACCGTTATCGGCATTATTTGTTCCTTCTTCAGTAAAGAAGAATGTACCGCCAGTTAATTCAGCAGCTGTGTCTGCGTCTGGACTTCTTGTTAATACGAAAGCCGCTGAAGCGCCACCAGTTGCTGTTACTGTATAGATACCGTTTTGTACTGAACTTGCTTGATCTTTAATTAATACTCTATCGCTTGTAGAAACTGTAACACCATCAATTGATAATGCTCCGTTAGCGTCAGCAGTCAAAGTACCTGCACCATTATTGTAAGTACAAGCAGCTAAGGCAGATGTTGTTGCAACTCTAACCGAATCTTTAACATCTAATCCATTAGCAACACTATCAACATATGCTTTTGTAGCTGCATCCTGAGCACTTGACGGATCTGTAACAGATGTAATTCTACTAGAGTTTACATCTACTGTACCTGAACCGTTTGGATCTAAAATTAAATTACCATTTGTATCAGTTGTAGTAATTGTATTACCATTTACGTTTACATTATCTACTGTTAATGATGTGATACCTGCAACGTCTGTTGTTGTAGCACCTAATGTTAATGTAGATGAACCTAAAGTAATTGTAGAATTTGTTAATGATGAATTTGGAATATTTGCAAACGTATTGCTGTTTGCATCCATAGTTTTATTTGTTAATGTTTGTGTATCGTCTAAATCAACTAATGTTGCGTCTGATACAGCAGTTTGAAATTCTGCTAAAGTACCTGTTACTGTAGCTTCTGATAAATCTACTGTTAACGTGTTATTTGCACTATCAATAGTTTTATTTGTAAGTGTTTCACTACCAGTTGTAGATACTAAAGTAGCATCTTGTACAGCTGTATTGAACTCAGCAAAAGTACCTGTTATAGTATTTGAATCTAAATCAATAGTTTTGTTTGTTAATGTGTCTGTTGAATCTTCAGTTACAACATTTGAATCTAAGTTGATAGAGATTGTGTCACCAGAAGCTGCTGTAGTAATACCAGAACCACCTGTAATTTTAAGTGTATCACTTAATAGATTGATTGATGTAGCAGTTGATGACTCATCCACAATAGTTAAGGTAGTGGCAACACTTACTGTACTTGCGGCTGTAAGTCTACCTTGTTGATCTACTGTAAAAGTTGGAATAGCAGTTGTTGAACCATAGGAACCTGGTGTAACTGCTGTGTCATCTAAATCAATTGAAATTTCATTGTCTGTAACACTTGTTGTAATACCTGTATCACCTGAGAAAGTAATTGTTTCACCTGTACTTACTGAGTCGTTTGAACCACTATCAGCAGCGATAGATAAGGTTTGTGTAACTGTACCAAATGATAAGTTTCCTGAACCATCAGTTGTTAAAAACTGACCTGAAGAACCATCACCATCTGGTAATGTAAATGTTGTTGATGATGTAACTGAGTTAGGAGCTTTTAGTCCAATATAATTTGAACCGTTATTTGTACCCTCGTTGTATCTTATTTCACCACCAGCAGTTGTTGAATTACCTACATTGATCGTATCAATAGCAAGGTTACTATCTGTTGTTAATGCCGAACTAGCTGTTAGTGTACCTGCGACATGATCTAACATGTCTGTAAAATATTGTCCGCCTATTACTGTAATATTATTAGCGTCACCATTACCATCTACACCACCTTCACCAATAAAGAGTCTATCTCCGTTATTGCCTTGGGTACCAGTACCATAAGTATAAGCTAATTCACCTAGTTTAAGCGTTGATGGAGCGGAAGTATTCGAACTTCTTTTAATTTGTATTATTGTTGCCATTTAAATTGCTCCTAAAAAGAACCGCCATTGAATACTATTGTTCCTGTAGTAGTATCAAGTTCGTTCTTTGCTGTAAATTTTTGTGTTGTTCCGTTATATTGAAGTAGAGCACCGTCTGCTACACTTGATACATCTACATCAACTAAAGCGGATAATCTTGGGATTGAACCAGCACCTGTTCCACTTGGTAATGTAACTGATACTTGCTGTGGTGCGTTGCCGTTATTTGAGTTAATTGTGGCTTTTGTGCCACCTGTATTGTTAATAACTGCTCTTACCATGGTTCTCTCCCGTTAATATTTATAATTATATTTATAAGAGATAAGAGTTAAATAATTAACCTACTACGCCTGGATTTACAGTTATTATGCCTTCGATTACTCTGGTAACAGTAGAATCTGTGCTTACGATCTCTACATCATACACATATCTTGTTGGAGCGTCTAAAGCGGCTGTTTGATCTGCTGTAAGGGAAAGTGTTATTACTCCATTTGTTGGAGTATTAACTGCTGTTGTGAGTGAGGTACGTGTGTTTGCTGAAGAATAACCTTTGGCCATCTTCGCAGCTACAGTATAATCGGTTAAGTTAAAAGCGTCACCATCACTATCAGTTACAGTAACATCTGAACTGAATGTTGCGCCTTGGTCGATTGTTAAATTAGCTACTGCCGCCATCTTTTTTTTCTAATTGTTCTAACTCTTCTTTTATTTTCCCATTGTAATAATTAGTTAATACATCAATCTTTTCTAACTCCAATTCATGCCTTATTTTTGACATTTGAATTTCAGCTCGAATAGATATGATATTCTTTAATCTAACGCTTAACTCTGATTCTTTATACTCAACACCATCAATGGTTATTTTCTTTTCATTTTCTGCCATAATTTTTCACCTTCTATAGTTATTTATAACTATTTATTTGCTTTTTTAATTGCTTTTATTAGTTTATCTTTAGTTAATCTTTTATCTAATTCGATACCGATTTTTCTACCTAATTTTTCTAATTCAGATTTTGTCTTTTTTTCTATACCTTTTATGTTTACCTTTTTTTCTATAGATTCTATCTTTTTATCTACATTTTTAGGAAACCAAAAGGGAAATAAAGTTTCTATAATTTTGTTAGTCATTTTTATTCTCCTTAACAAATTTTAAAAATTCATCTAACATATCTAAATCAGCAGAAAAACTTACATGAGGTACTTTGTAATTATCACCTCTCAAGGAATAACCTTGTATGGTTTCTCCTACTGATTGACCTGATTTTTCTTTGAATTTACGTGCTAATTGAATCATTTTACTTTCATCCATAGACATTTCTGGAATATCCATAATATTAAATTTTGTTCTAATAACAGGAATTACCATATCTATAGGAACGCCTTGTGATTTAGCATTCTCTAAAATAATAATGACTTCTTTGATAGCTTCTTTGTGTTCGAAAGTAATCTGATCGTAGTCAAATGGCGACTCAAAGTTATCTTTGTTCATAATATCCTCACTTGTTTAATTTAATAAAATAAAAGTGTTAGTAAGAAATAACTACTACACCTTTACCGCCACTACCACCTGATTGCTCATGTGATCCTGCACCACCACCACCTCTGTTAGCAGTTCCTGGTTGACCGTTTGAGTGACCACCGCCACCTGATCCTGAACCAGTGTGACCACCGCCACCACCTGCATAGGTGATTGCTGAACCTGATATCGAGTATGTTCTACCGCCACCACCGTTTGGACGTCCACCGGCACCGCCGGCACCTCCGCCACCACCTGGTTGCTGTCCTGATGAACCGCCGCCATTATGACCGAAACCGTAAGTACCTGAATCGCCTGGTTGTGATGGTTGTTCAGCGTTTCCGTGACCGCCGTGACCTTTTGCACCGCCACCTGAACCACCGTTCAAGTTACCACCTGCGTAACCACCGTTTGATCTACCACCGCCGATAGCAGTTAGTGAACCAAACACGGAGTTTTGTCCAATGTTACCTGTGTTTTTAATAGCTGGATTAGTACCACCGTCTCCAACTGTTACTGTGTAGTTAGAACCTGCAGAAACAGGAAAACCTGGTCTGAAAATTAGACCACCGCCACCTGCGCCACCACCTTTTTCTGAGTTAAGGTTTTGACCGGCACTACCACCTCCGCCACCACCTGCAACTACTAATACATCAAGTGATGTCATACCTGCTGGTGCGTTAAATGATGTTGAGTTTGCATATGTAGTTCTTGTTGGACCATTAACTGTAATAGAAAATGATTGTGAAGCGGTAATTGTACCATAATCACCTGAACCAGTACATTGTACAGTAAAGCTTGATGTAGTGTTTGAACCTACAGCAGTAGCAGTACCTGTAATATTACCGTCTGATGATGATAATGATAAACCAGCTGGTAGTGAACCAGTTGTAATTGTGAAACTTCCTACTGTACCTGATGTTACTGTAGCACCACAATCTCCTGATGTCAAGCTATCAGACGATCTAGCATAGTTAGCTAAAGTTCCTAATGAACCTGAGTTAGTAAATGAAATTGATGGTGGTGAAACCGTAATTGAAAATGATCTATCTGTTCTTCTTACAGACGAATCTGATGTTTGAGCAACGGCAGTTATATCAAAACTTGAAGTTGTTGATGAACCTACAACTGTCAAGTCACCTGATATAACACCTGTTATACCATTTAATGAAGCACCTGCTGGTAATGAACCAGAAGCTAATTCATATTGTATATCTGCTGAATCAGAAGCTGTAGCTGTAACTGTTACTGAATATCCTGATCTACTTGTATCTGCTACAGTTCCTAAACTTCCTGAACTTGTTGACCAAATAGGATCGGCAGAAATTGTAAATGTTGCTGTGTCTGTTGCTGTTTGACCTGTAGCAGTTGTAATTTCAATGTCAATTACTTGACCTGCTGTAAAGTCTGCAGCCACATATGAAGCAGTTACCTGAGAACCACTTACAACTGTTACTGTTGCTGAATTTTGTATTGTAGTACCGTTAGAGTTATTTAAAAACTTAACTGCTGAAATTTGTCCTAAAGATGAACCGTTGATAGTTACAGTTGCGTTATCATCTTCGTTAAGTCCAGCTGTAGAGGATGTTATTGATGATATTACTGGATCTGGATAAATTACTGACCAAGCTGCACCTGTCCATTGTTCGATACCGCCCTCAGTTGTATTATGTCTAATTGCACCAGCATTTGATGGTGAATTTCTTTGAGCAGTTGTACCTTTTGGTATACCGATAGAACTTGTATCGACATTAAAATCTGTGTTATCTGAATGTATTTTACGTGGCATATTAGTATTTATCCTCTCTCATTATACAGGCAGTTCGATTATTTGCACTACATGTCCATTTACGGGAGCACTATCAAAAGTCAATGTTGTTCCCGATACAGTATAGTTTGTTGTAGGTAATTGGAGTATACCATTTACATCTACAATCATTTTATCAGCAGTAAGACCATTAGATACGGTGAAATCAGTATTAGAACCATTTCCTGTAGCTGTTCTTCTTACGATAGCCGTTGGTTGTTTTTCTATTGGTAAGTACCTCATTGTTGTTCCTTCTCTTAGCTTAAATATTAGTAACTATTATACGTCTTCTAATACAGAAACAGTAGAGTCAACTATTGAAGCGTTAGCGGCATATACCCTTAACACATCTCCTGTTGTACCGTTATTCTGTAGTACCAATTTGTTACCAGTCATTAGCTCGATCTGCGTTGAAGCAGGTAAAGAAACAGTCTTTACAACGTGGACATCATTTGTTCCATCATAGTTATCTAAAAATACAGAAACAGTTGTGTCTTGTGATGTAGAAGTGTTTGCTAATGAAATACCGATAACGATTGATTCCAACGCACTTGAACCTGCACCTGCTGGTACGGTATAAATTGCGTCAGCACTAGCGCCTGTGTTGTTACTAACACCAGCTTTTGCAAATCTTTTAAAATCGTTAGCCATTAAATTATCCTCTTATGTTTATTTATAATAGAAAATATCTAAAAAATGATATAATCTAAAAATTATTTTTATCCTAGCGCTATAGATTGTGCTATAGCAAAAGGTTTTGTTGCGACATCAATACCACCTAATGTTAAACTAGTAGTAAAAACGCCATTTGTTGAAGTAATACTTGTCAATCCTGTTATTGTTGAATTTAGAGTAATATCCAACTGATCTCCCGTCAAAGCTGTTGTTAAATTTGTTCCACCGGAGATATTTAGGCTTTCACCTGATTCAATTTCTGTACTCGTTGAACTTTCATCAACAACAAAAATAGAACTTGTTTGTGATCTTACTTCATTTAAAGCAGACACAATATTTGAAGTATCAGAGGTGTTCAAATTAGATAGATCACCTACGTCTGTACCTAAACTATTAAATGTAGTTCTTAAAGTACCTAAAGTATCTGTGGATGCTACGCTTCGAATTGCCATTATTTTTTAATAACCTCTTTTATCATATTTTTTATTTCTAATAATTCTGCCTTTAAAGTATTTATTTCTTTTACCGCTGATCTTATCTCATCTTGTTGTTTTTGTCTATCATCTCTTTTTGCCATATATTCTTTAAAAGCCATAGTATTTGTATTTACAATAGCACTTGATCTAGTATCTCTGATAAGATTTGTATAATTTTCAACTCTTACTCTTGCCATACTATACCGCTAATGCTATACCTCTCATATCACTAATAATTGGTGGATATGATGAGTTGGTTCCTTTCATAACTATTTTTAGTTGGAAAGTTGTAAATTCACTAATGTTACTTGCTGAGTATTTTAACTCATTAAACGTAGCGTCATTTGTCGCAGGTGCAACTGCAACATCTGGAGCACCAGTTGAATTAAATGGCATCCAAGATAAATCTTGTACACTTGTTTCGTCCTGTGGACCTGTTACTCTGTAATACATTTCTATTTCAGATGAACCTCTAACATTAGCTGTCAATCTTACATCTAAAGCGGTTGATGTATTTTCAAGTAGAATTGGTTTTGTACAATACACAGCAGCTGTTGATGTACCTGTATTTGCAATATCAGATACGTAATCAGGATCACTTGGTTGTGGACTATTTAATCTGTTTGAAACTACAAATGCACTTATTCTTTGAGTATCAATTACAGGCGACAATTTAGTATTTGTTGTTGTTAATTCTAAAATTGTCCAGAAAGATTTTGCTGAACCTGAAATTTCATTTGTTTCGTTAATCTCTGAGTAAACTGCATTTGGTGAAGTAAATGAAATATTATCATTACCTACAACTGCAATTTTATTTGTAGCACTTGTTAGAGCAAATGATGTTTCACTACCACTTACAGATGTTGAACTTGTAGGTCTTACATAGTAATTTATTTGTGTACCTGGTAATTGCATTGTTTGAATACCCGATAAGTTTATTAAATCATAATGTCTGTTTTGTGTTGCTACTATAGCAGAACCACCCATATCACCAGTAGTGTTGGCATTTGATGAAACAGTTATATCATAACTGTCTAATGTAATATTTGAAATTGATGTATGAGTTGTATTAATTTCAGCTGCAGGTATACCATTTGTTGTTCCTGAAGGCATTCCAGAAATTGTAACATTATTTGCTGTTGTATGCATACCATGGTTTGGATGGAATACTCTAATTACAGCAGAACTATTTGTTGTTCTTAATGGATTTGCTTTTAATGTTCTACTTGGTAAAGTATCATTAACAAGCGTAACTGTACCTGTAACATTACTAAACTCACATCTTTTTAATTTAAATTTCATATCTTCATTTTGTTCAGCAGACCAAGTTGTACCGTTTTGTGATTTGAACATAACACCAGCATATGGTTGTGATGAAATTGATCTATCTGATAATAAATTTGTATCACCCATTCTTGCTACATAAGCATTATAGTTTTGACAGTTTGATAATACTACAAAACAATATTCAACATTTTCTTGTATGTAAACAGGACTTGGGAAATTAAACGTTGTCGCTGTTGATGAATCTGAACTTGTATTTACTGAACTAGGATTTAATGTTACCTCTGAGAAAGGTAATATCTTTTGTCCAGGATAACCATTTACGACATCTCTAATTTGAACTGTAACTGGTATATTTGAATCTTTTGAACTAAAGTATAAATCAACACTTGACAAGAATACACCGCCAGCGTCATCAACTAAGAAAGTTTGAGCTAATGGGTCATGGTAACCAACTTGTCTTTCTTCCGTTCTAGTAGATGTTCTATTAATTGTTTGTGTATCTGTTACACTTCTCATCTCAACTTTAAATTCTCTACTTGATACAATAGTTTCTTGTACAGTATTAATTGTACCTGAAGCTGTGTATTCTGCATTAGCAGCTGTATCAACGTCTGAGTTAGTTTGACTATTTGAAGCTGAACTTGTTAATCTAAATAATCTCTTACCTGTTCTCCATCTTGGATTTGTATCCACTTTAGGATCAGGTATTACAAAAGTACCTGATACAGCGCCGTTAACGTCTGTAATTAAATTGCCACCTAAAGAACCACCTGTAGGTGTTACATAAGCGCCAACTGAAATGTTATCAAAGTAAGCATAAACTCTTGTATTTGGTTTCAATCTAGTTGCTGAGAATGTTATAGTTTTTGATCTTATGAAAGGTACAAATGCAACTGAAATAATTTTATCACCCATAGATGATCTAACTGTTTCTGGAACAGCAACAGCTCTAATACCTGTACGTGCTTGTTGAACTCTTTGTGTTGTTGTTACTTCTTCTCTAGCAATAACTCTCCAACCATGTCCACCTCTTTTTCTATATGTACCTGTATTTCTTCTTTCAGTTTCTACTGGACGACCTGTCCACGTATCTTGCCATTCGTTCCATACGGTTGACATTGGAAATTCAGATAATTGACCAGAGTTGCCGTTATTTTTAACTAAGTTATCCCAACTTCCATTTGGATTATTAATTACTAATTCTGGTGCTCTTTCTGTTTCTTTCCATTCATCACTTGGTGGTGTTAAATCTATTGAACCAATCCATGTAAATACACCAAATGGGTTTACGTTGATTGATTTACTTGCATAAGGTTGATCTATTAATGTAGACTCTGTAAATGGTAGAGTAATTAAATCACCTGTTTTTGCATAGTTTGAATCTGCTCTATCTGCAGCTACAATTGTTGTGCCGTCATCATCTCTTTCAATAAGTTGTATTGCGTCTTCGTTAAAAGATGGTCTTAATTGTCCTTCAGCATAATCAACTGAAGCTTTATAATCATTATTACCCACATCACCAATATTATGACCTGTAAAGTTATCTACTATAAATCCATTTTTAAATCTATCAAAACCCTCAGAGTCTTGTATCTGCAATGATTGGGCATTTTGTTCTAACATTGAAAGTTGAGTATAGTATTCTGTATTTTCTATTCTCTTTTCTAATCTTCCTATATCTCTCATTGTGTAACGTTTGTTATCAACTGTTTCAATACCAATATCAGCAGTATCTAATGTATAACTTGGTAAAAATAATGTGTATAAATGCATTGCATTATCTAAAGTTCCTGGAACTTGAGGTGTTAATGATGAAGCACCTTTTAATACTTTAAATGAACCATTTTTATCTAAGTAAACTTTATCAATTCTCGGTAAGTAATATTCAAAGTCACCTGCAACGTCTGTGCCAAACTTGACAACGTTTAATACAGTTGCACCGTTTGTTGTATCGTAATCTCTGTCTTGTCCACCAGAATTTATTGTACTATCATCAGCAACACGTGGTCTAAAGTCTAATGAATCTCTTAATTCATATCTTTCACCAGAGTTAACGGATGTATAACTTGGAATATTTGCATATGCAACAGCACCATCATAAGAGTCAACATCAAAATAATCTCCAGCGCCATGTGTGAAGTAATCAAATGTAACTAATAATCTACCAGTAGGTGTTAATGCATTTGTTTTTAATTTTAATCTACCAACATCATAGAAGTTATCTCTTTGTCCGTTATCTAAATCAAATCTATCTGTAATATCTGTATCGCCTGATGTTGCGTCTGTACTAAAGTCAGCTGACATCTTAACGGATGTTAAAGCGTAAATATCTGCTTTACCTAAGTTTAAAGTACCACTTTGTATTTCAGACTGACTTGAAAATGCTTCCGTTGAATCTGATTGTAAAGTTTTTGATTTACTATCAGCAATTGATTTAGAAATAGTATGTACAATTTTTAATGTTGCGTCTGCATAAGCAGTACCAAAGTTTAATGTTAAAGTTTTTCCTGTTGGAGTACCAGCTCTTGTAAAGATTACTGAACCATTAGCATTATTACCTGTAATACTTAAAACATCTCCAGTTGCACCAGTTGTAGCAGAACCAATATCTTTAATAGTGATTACATAATCACCCTCTGTTAAAGAAGTAAATACTTCATTGTTACCTGCTGTTAACTGTAAAGAACCGTTTGATAACTGAGATGTAATTTGTTTTGTAAACTTATAATTTGTATCTGTAACACCACCATTTGACGTAGTTTTTAGTGTTTTAATTGTTTCATATGGTAATGAAAATACAGAAATATTTTTTTCTGGTGATTGTAATTTTGCTCTGTTTCTTGTTGCAATAGTTTTTGTAGAAGCAGCTGCTGGTGTACTTTCTAATGACATTGATGTATCTGAAATAATTGCCTCAACAATATGAGTTTCAGAATTACCACTATCGTTAGTAAATGTAATTGAATCACCGATTTCCAATTCTGTTGTAAATTTTGTACCTGAACCAGTTATTTGAGCATTGGCACTTGCAGCTACGTCTAAAGAACCAGTTAAAGTTGTTATGTCACCTGTCGCTGTTGAAAGTGAAGTATCGGCAGTATATGTTGGAGAACCTGCCATTGAAATTTGTTTTGCGTTTGATATATCAAATGATCTAACTGCTTTAAATCCTACTGCATTTGATTGAATAACATCCGTTAATGATGATGTGCCACCTGTGATTGTTTCACCTGCAACAAACTCACCTCTAACATTTGATAAAACAACTACACTATGTCTTACAACACCACCTGAAGAGTATGATGTAACACTTGTTGCTGTTGTACCATCTTCGTTATATAAATCAAAAGCGTTTGTATCTGGATTTCTAACTGTAAAAACAGTTGTATCGGAAATTGCTGTTGAGTCAACTTGGAATCCAGCATTTTCTATTGTAATTTGTTGACCCTCTTCTAAACCGTGAGCTGTTGCTGTTACACGTGATATTGCACCAGGATTATCTGTATTTGTAACACCTGAAATTGCAATACTTGTTTCAGCAGTTATAGATTCTACTGTAGCAGTTGCACCTGAAGTGCCACCTGTGATTGTTTCACCATCTGTAAATGCTGTACCTTTAACTGAGTTAACATGTGTAAACATTGTAATATCAAAAAGATAATGTTTGTAAATAGCACTTGTTAATGATGAACTTGAAAAAGTAAAGTTTGTTGCTGTACCTGAACTGTACTCAAAACCTCTAGTTTTAGCACGACCAATTTCATCTAAAGATGATGTACCAGAACCTGAACCAATAGTACCTCTAGCACTTGTAGCTTTAGAGTGTAAACTAACTTTTTTAAATGCCTCAGAATTACCAGAATCGAATGTTATATCTGGTGAGTTATAAACATTTGTTACATTGACAAAGTTACCTATGTCAAATCTAGTACCAAAATTTTGTTGTGTATCAAAATCTCTTGCTTTATCTACATCTAAAAAAGTTGTAGCAATTTTTTCTATTTCATAACCTTTTACATATGCTTTTCCAGGTGAAAGACCAACAGCAAGTTTACTTTCTAAACCACCGTTGCCTGAAGTGTAAATACCTCTGTTTGTACCTGATATTAAATGTTCTCTAACATCAATGTCAAATCTACTAACTGTATAGTCACCTGATTCGTCAAAAGTTCTACGAGCTAAAGTATCTTCTAATACTGCATATTCGGTTGTTCTTACTTTATTTTGTAAGTTACCGTCTAACAATCTCATTAACTCGTAGAAGTTTGAGTCTTCGGTTGATGATATTGTTTTTTTAGCTAATGTTAAAAGGATTTTAAATCTATGAGCACCTGGAGCATTTACGTTTGATGAACCAGCTGCATTGTCATTTAAACTTGTGTCATCATTTGAGGTTTCAAAACTTTCTGTTACTGTTAAACCTACTCTGTATGATGGTGTGTTTGTGTACTTGTCTAATATTAAAGTTTGATTAGTTACTTGTACATGAAATCCGTTGATGTAATAAACACCTTCTTGTACCTCAGCAGCTGAACCTGTAGCAGTTGAATTTACAACAGCACTTGGTGTTCCACTTGCGTTTGAGTTAATTGTTTCTCCGTCTGAAAACGTAATTTGTGAATTATCTGTTTCAGCAGTTTTTTCGTACTTAACAAATAATGTGTCAGGATCAGTACCGTCTGTAGCAACTGCATTTATACATGTGGCAGTTACACCAGATGTTGCACCTGTTAAAGTTGATCCAACATAATCACTTACATTTGAAGCTGTTTTTGAAGTAAGTTTTACAGCATAATAATTTAAATCATATCCTATTTCACCAGGAATAATCATTGCACCTTTTTCAAAAAGGTGATCCGATACACGTTCAACCTGATTTTGTAGAATAGTCTGTGATTGTGTTAATTCTCTCGCCTGTACAGCAAACGCTGGTCTAAACAAAACTCGGTGAAATTTCTTTCCTTCCGAGAAATCATCATAATAAGGCGAAAGATTAAAGTCTGTTGGACTTGGCATTTATCTTTCCTCTAAAATTCAATAATTAATTTAACATTTTCAGTTTGATCTGAAGCTCTTGTAATAGGTGCTCTATTTTCAACATACATAACATCACCTGTGTCGGCATCTATTTCTGAACCTGAATAACCAGATGTTAAAGACACTTGGTCAACTGTTTCTGTTGTTGTAGATGGAGTACCTGTGGCACTTGAACCTATGCCAGTAATCACATTTGCCCCTGAAAAGGCTGTTAAGTTACCGTTCGTATCTAAACCCTCGTCATTATATCTTGTTTGGATATAATATAAAAGTCTGTTTGTAGCGTCCCATTCTACAACTTTACCAACTGCACCTGTATTTGCTTGATTTATTTCTTCATCAACTACAAATGTACCTGGAGTTGGAGAAGCCTCAAATCTTACCACTTTCATTCCTCTCAAAGTGTTTGAACTAGCAGATGACCCGCCAGATTGTGGATCTCTTACTAATGCTACTCTTCTAAAATCGTTTGCTACTGTAAAGTCACCTGAGTTTGAAGTTTCTGATCCTTCAAAGTTAGTGTTTAACATTACATAGTATCCACCTAATTCTTCTATTGCATTGAAACCGTGTCCGCCTTTTGGTTCAATGATACAATCTAACTCAGCACCTGTCAAACTTGTCGCACCTGCAGCTACTATGTCTGCAAGTCTGATATAACCAAAAGTATAACTTGATCCTGCATTTGTAACTGTTACTGCTGAAATAGCACCTGAACTAACTGTAACTGATACAGTTCCAGATGAACCATCACCTCTAATTGCAATACCTGTGTGAGTGCCGTCTGTACCACCTGTGCCGGCAGCTTTAATTTTTACTATGTTAATCGCACCGTCAACAGCAGCTGATGATATTGTTGAATCAGTTGCAACTGCCACAAAATCGGTTGATAAGAAATTTGTTTGTTGACCAGCAGTTAGTGAGTACATATATTTCCACTTATAACCATCACCTAATGAATAGATAGTTGAGTTTGTACCCGTTGGTTCTACTGTCGAAGCTGCACCACTATTATTATCTAAACATTTGTAAACTTGATAAGAACTGTTTATAACATAAAAAGTACTATCATATAAAGTAGTTGCTCCACTATCAGACGATTGAGTTGTTGTTCCGCCTGTGATTCTTTGTCCGTAATCGTGTCTGTAATAATCGTAAACTGTACCAGTTGTCCAGTTTCTTCTTGGAATAACATATGATACGTCAGTTGATTGAATTTTCTTGGCAGCTAAAAAGTCATCAAAATAATAAAACTCATCTGATATTGAATCTACTGGTGTTAAAGGTGCTGAATCAGAACCCTCATTATTTGTTCTACCGTCACCTCTGGTTTTTGTACCAAAAGCCTGAGGTCTACCAATCGCTAGATAATATGTATTAGCGGCTGCCTCTGTAAATGATTCCACAAATTGTTCCGAGTTGTGGACTCTAAATTTATTTGTTATAATCGCTGCCATTTGTAATTCCTTTAACTATATTTATAACGCTAAAAAGTACTTAAACTTATCCTTTTCCAAATTATTGTTGAACCATCATAAGGTCCTGTACAAATGTAGAGGTGTGTATTATCATGTGTTAATAATCCTGCTACATCACCAGATTGACCTGTATTTGTTGGTGTTCGATTAACTATCTTAATTGTAGATGGTAGGGTATCTCCACCTAAATGTGAATATATCTCATTAAAGTTATCATTAATTTTATCACCGCCGGTTCTAATTGGATCACCAGATCCATCATTAGCTGTTGTTCCGATACCTATTGCTTGTTTTGCCATATTTTTATTTTATCCTAATACTATTTATACAACTATGCGACATCAAATTTCAAATTCGATTGGTCAAATGTAATATTTGTTTCATCAAAAGAGTTACTATCTATTTCACCAATCTCAGCTGGTATTGCAAAGTTAATCTTAATATTCGTGTTAAAATCATCAAAAGTCGGTACTATATTATATAGTGAAGTATTTTTAAGACTTTCCATACGTATTGATTGTATTTGGTCAAGTGTTATTTGATTTCCCATATTAACACCAAATACGTGTTTATTAATAGTTTTCATTGTTGGGCCTGCAACACCCACACCAAATTTAGTAGTATTCTCTCTGTGAGTAGATATCTCTTTCATTTGTTGTATAATTTTATAATTACGTGTTAATGTTACATCTCTTTCGTTTGCACCTAATGAAGCAATCACACTATCACCTGCTTCAACATCTATTGCTAATTCTGGATTTGAAGCTAATGATGTTCCGTCATCAACTGTTCCTAATCTTCTACCTACTAATTTAGAGTATAGAGTATTTAATACATCTTTGATTGGTGTACCAGTAGCGCCAGAATTTAAACCTGTTATACTTTGAATTTGTGCGTCTACCTGTGATGATATGTTTACAAGACCTGTGAAATAAAAACCACCAGTGTGCATTGTCTTTTTAAATGAATCTCTCCAGTCATTAATTGTACGACCAACTTTGATAACATATGAAAAATCTTGGTAGTATAAACTATCTTGTATTTTCATTGTAGTTTCTGAAACAAAACCATCCTGATTAATATATGTACCGTCTGTATCAATAACACCTGCAACCGAAACAGTTGCTGTAGCTGAGTCTACTTTTTTAACTGTAGCTGTTCCACCGCCACTTGAAGTTAATTCTCTTTCTTCATCAAAAGTACCTGTAGCACCCGATAAAGTTAAAACGTTTGTATCTGAATTATAATTTACAACTGTACCAGTTATAGTTGAACTTGAACTATCAACCGAAGTTACAGTTTCGTTTGTTAAAAAGCCGCCTGATACATTTCCTAAAACAATATGTGTTCTTAATGCTAAAGTTGGTGGTGAAGGAGAATTTTGATATTCAGCACCTGTTTCAATTACTTTAATTGCCTGTACTTTTCCAATTTCATTACCAAAACAAAAGATACTTGCATTTGAACCTGATGATGAAACTGTAATTGTAGGTAATGAACTATAACCACTACCACTATTAATAATTCTTATATCTGTAATATCACCTGAACCAGTTTCTTGTACAATTTTATTTCCTGCGTACATATCACCTCTAGTAGTTTCATCTTCTAAAATTATGTGATCGTCAACAGCAGATGTAGATTCTTCCTGTGTAAAACCACCATTAACAACGGACACTTTTGCAACAGCAGAACCACCACCT
>Ga0222718_10002144_pt1 | contig 17981 bp, 24 predicted proteins | sample C33_27DmetaG_FD_165045 | JGI IMG/M metagenome (GOLD analysis project Ga0222718, IMG submission 165045) | Estuarine water microbial communities from San Francisco Bay, California, United States - C33_27D | ecosystem: Environmental > Aquatic > Marine > Unclassified | place: USA: California... | reverse complement strand
ATTTTATAAAAAGTATTCTTTGTAGGAATTAATTTACCTTCAACTTCAGGTATTTTAGATTTTTTATTAGAGTTTTCTTTAGTATCATTTGTATGTTCTTTTATATCTCTATTGGATATGGATGACCCGTTATAACTATATTTAATATTATCAGTAGAAACATTTGTATCGTCCAATTTAAAATATGACATGAATTAATAAACTATATAATAAACATATAGTTTATTTTTGTAAATCTCTAAATATGAATGCAAATAACAACTAATTAAACGGGTAGGTATTGAAATTGATTATTTTCATATATAGTGGCTTTAAAGGTATCATTATAACCTTCAACATAAACAATATCACCATTATAAATGTCATCACACCCATATTCACCAGTACAACTTTTACCGTTGACACTTATAGGTAATTTGGTATTAAGATTACCAGAACCTGAAATAGTATAAAATTGCCATTTATCTCTTCCAGACATATGTTTTCTTCCCATTAAAGGTAAAATCATCTCACCATCAATATTACTGGAACGTGTTAATATACCAACTTGTTGATAATCATTAAAAGTTCCACGAGTTTGAACGTTAACTGGAATACCTCTAACATCACTAGAATCACGTGGATAAGTCACAATATTTTTATTAGGAGGTGTATAAGGGTCATTAAATATATCTTGACGACTTGACATAGGAACAAGTTGTGGAATATTTGAACTAGTATTTACTAAAACAACTTTTTCTTTGGTATAATTCTCACTAGAATTAGAATGATTATACCAAAGATAAATAACAAGTAATATGATAATAAACAATAAAAATAGTGTCATATTTTCAACACATATTAATCCTGGAACGCACTTTTTACCCATTTTTATATTATACTATGATAAAAAATTAATGAACGTCACTAGGATTTCTAGGAACTAAAGCAAATACCTCATTAAATTGTTTCATTGCTCTATTAAATGTGGTTCTACTTTTACCAAAATTATTAGGTATTTTTTCATTAAATGTTACACCTACTTCTTTTGCCTTTGCATCAACTGCTGATGACTTTAATCTTTTACAAAGATAACATTTCTCTCTAACAGATTTAGGCCAATATATTATAGAAACTCCAGTGTATGGATATTGAAAATCATTTATAGATTTTAATCCTGCGTATGCTGAATCAGGTATATATGACAGATCTAGATCTAAAAATTCATCAAAAACCCATAACATAATTAAAACTGGTAAGTATAAAATGAATAGAATAATATCAACAATATAAAAAAATATGCATTCAAAAAAGTTACCTGCAAATTTAAATCCACAACCTATATTAGTAGCGATTATTTCACCTATATACATTCCTAATAATGATATACTAGACATTCCATCATCCCAACTTTTACCAATAGCTATAAATTCTAGATTTATCCCCTTAAAAATATTAGATAAACTGCTATTAATATTTGATATGCGTCTAGGAATTGAACCAAAGAAACATATGATTCTTTTAAATCCTTCTATCATCATTTTAACACCATTTATAACATCTTCTATGAATCCCATTATTACTATAACTATATAAATTATTATTAAAATATATTTCCTAGATATATCTAAATACAAAAATGTAAAAAATTGATAGTAAAACATCAAAAATGTGATAAATAACTAATTTAATCATGAATAATTATAAGTATCAAAATTATGTCGAAACGGTTATCGCCTCACATAATAATTATTATTATGTGAGAAATATTAAAAATCAATTATATGTTTCATTAGATAAAGCAAATGAATTAGAGAAAATATTATCAAAAAAAGTAGAAGAAGAACTAGATGAAAATTCTTATGAAAATAAATGTTCTATATGCTTACAAACAATGAAAAACAAAAATAAAATACAAACATCGTGTAATCATACATTCTGTTTTGATTGCATAGAATATAATCGTAAACATAATAAACATACCGGAGATCAGTGCAGTATTTGTCGTAATAAAATATTTGATTAATGAACTTTATCAGGTGTTCTTGGAACAAGAACAGAAACCTCTTTAAATTGGTTATCGGCTCTTCTCCAATAAGGTGCTGCACCTTTTTCTTTCATAATATAAGGTATTCTTTCTTCAAACGTCCATTTTAGTTCATTAGCTTGGTTTGCCATTGCAGAATCTTTTAATCTAACACACGTGTAACAATCTTTTCTAACACTTTCAGGAAAATAAATCAAATGGAAATTAAATATAGAATAAAAAAATGCATCTATTTCTATAATACCATTACCCATTTGTTCTATTTTTCTATCCATATCTAATCCAATTAAATTACCTAAAAATCTAGTAGGCTCAACTAAAATTACATATAATATTCCATAAAATGCGCTCAATATATAGAAAAAGAAACATTTATAGAAATTTCCAATGAATTTAACAATGCATCTTGCTCTTGAACCTATATATTCTGCACCATAGTATGCAGTTTTACCTGTAGATGCACCACCTTCATATATAGATTGACCGATTGCAGCATACTGTGCTCCTATTCCTTTAAATATATTATCTATACCAGCTATTATATTACGGCTCCGCACACCTAATGAATTCAAAAAACATAATATACGTTTAAAATTTTCAATCATTCTTAAAATTCCATCTAATGGTTTGCGAAACAATTTTTCTATAGCACGTTTAATAGCATTTGCTATCATTTGTGGTATTTTCGCAACAGTATTCACTAACTTTTTTATTTTTCTATATAAATATCCAAAAACCATTATGAATTATTATTTATTATACAATAATATTATAAATAAAATATTTTGATGTTAAATAATTACTTATTTAGATTTTGACTATAGTGTTCAAATTTTTCAATAAAACTTTCAGCTTTTGCTAGTAAAGGATCTATTTCTTGCATACCTTTTAAGATAGCATCTTGAGTGGTTTGAAAACTCTTAAAGTCATTTTGTAAATTGTCATATAACATTTTTTTCCTTTCTTGTTTGCTAGGAGCAGTTGATTTCTTTGCATCAGCAGATTCTCCATCAGCTATATCATTAACAGATGTTTTTGAAGCTTCTTTCTCTTCACCATCTTCTTCTTCTGTCATTGGTTTATCACTTGTATCTTCTTCACCGTCTTCTTTTTCTTCATCTTCCATACCTTCTTTTTCATCTTCATCTTCCATACCTTCTTTTTTATCTTCCATACCCTCTTTTAAGCCTGCTGAATAATTTAATAAATAAGGAACAGCAATTGCCATAGCTAAGATTACAATCATATTTTTACTAAAAAATGAAGTTACAAAACCTGTTAATACTAATGTTATTACTGAATTAAAATCTTTAACATTTGCATACATTACAATATTAAATAATGCTATAATGCATAATGCATATAATACACCACGATTACGTAATACTGATTTCATTACACTGTTGACTTGTTTTAATATTTTTTTTGAAATAGCCATTATATAACGTTATATATAAACTATATAACGAAATAAATATTCCTAAAAATTATTAGATTGATTTACTATCAAATGAATTTTCACTATCTTTACTTGTAGTTGAATTTTCCTCATATGATTCATAGAATTTTGGTATATCTCCACTATATATTTCTAAAACTTCTTTTACTACTTCTTCTCTTTGAATATCAGCATTATCGAATTCAACACTTGTAATACTTGAAGATCGTTTTCCTTTAAATTTATTTAAAAAATCATCTAGTCCATTTAATTCTTCATGACGATCATGTTGATCTAAATCACCAGTTACAACTAAACGAGTATTTTCACCTAGACGGGTTAATAACATTTTCATTTGTGAAACTGATGAATTTTGCATTTCATCTGCTACTATCCAACAATTTTTAAAAGTTCTTCCACGCATAAAACCTAAAGGTGCAATTTCTATTACTTTTTCTTCTAATAATGTTATTACATCTTTTGGATTTATAAATTGATATAAAATATCATATATTGGACGAACCCACGGTGCCATTTTTTCTTCAAGTGTTCCTGGTAAATAACCTAAATCTTCATCAACAGAAACAGATGGACGTGTAAAGATTAGTTTCTCTATATTTCCAAGCAAAAAATTTTTTACACCCAATTCCGTAGCAAATAATGTCTTTCCAGTTCCTGCTGGTCCAGTTGCTACTACTATCTTTTTTGTTTTTTGACTTAATAAATTATGATAGTCTCTTTGACTACCATTTTTTGGCATCGTAAATTTACCCTCAAATTTTGTTTTTTCTAATGATGATAAATGGTGCAAATTTTCATATACTTTTTTTTGGTTATATATACTCTTCTCTCTGTCACTTTCAAAATCATTATTATAATCTTTTAATAACTCTTTTTCATGTTGTTTTTTAGACTTTCTACCGCGCCTCCTGGGTTCGCCCATTTGAGCGTAATCATTGCTCATCCTAATTTACTATATTGAATGAAAATAATATTATAGAAAAAATATATGTATTTTGTTATTTTATATATATGGTTACTGTTTATGCAGCTTATTTGTTTATTTTTAATTTACACATATTAATTTAATTATAAATACCTAAATCATTTTCAATATCTTGTTTAGTATATTTTTGTATTTACAATTCAACTTTTGTTATAATTTTTATGAATATACAGCATAATATTAGTATTTTTAATAATATATTTTTGTAACATATAAATATTTTTAACAAACGAGATAAAAATCTACATAGTATATTATTTAGTAAGTGATAATGGCTGAACTAACTATTACCGACCCTTTATTAACCGCTGACGATAACCGCTTTGTAATGTTTCCAATTATGTATGATGACGTCTGGCAAATGTATAAACGCCAAGTTGATTGTTTTTGGAGAGCTGAAGAAGTTGACCTATCAAAGGATATTAACGACTGGAACAAATTAAATAACGATGAACAAAAATTTATAAAAATGGTACTAGCTTTTTTTGCCGCATCAGATGGACTAGTTCTTGAGAACCTTGCTGTTAGATTTATGGGAGACGTTCAATTATCAGAGGCACGTGCATTTTATGGATTCCAAATCGCAATGGAAAATATTCATTCTGAAATGTATAGCATTTTAATTGACACATATATTCATGATAGCAATGAAAAAACTACTCTATTTGAAGCTACACAAAATTATCCTTGTATTACTAAAAAAGCTAACTGGGCTAAAAAATGGTTAGGTGATAATAGAAGTAGTTTTGCTGCACGTCTTGTTGCATTTGCTGCAATTGAAGGTATTTTCTTTTCTGCATCTTTTGCATCTATATATTGGATTAAAAAGAGAGGCCTCATGCCAGGTTTAACACTTTCTAATGAATTTATATCCAGAGATGAAGCTTTACATACTGAATTTGCTGTATTACTCTATTCTAAATTACAAAAAAAATTAAATAAAAAACGCATTTATGATATTATTATGGAAGCTGTTGAAATTGAAAAAGAATTTATTACTGAAGCTATTCCTTGTCGTATGATTGGAATGAATTCTAAACTTATGACACAATATATTGAATTTGTTGCTGATAGATTAATATTACAATTAGGTTATGATAAAGTATATAATTCTCAAAATCCTTTTGATTTTATGGAATTAATTAGTGTTGAAACTAAAGTTAATTTCTTTGAACGTACTAATTCTGAGTACGCTCTAGCTAATAAAACTGTTGAAACAGATGTTTTTGAGTTTAATGCTGATTTCTAATTATATTTTTGAGAACATACGCATATCAGAAGTTGATATTGGCATATTACCACCTTTTTTTACTACTTTTTCACTACTCCAAAATGAATTATTACTTGTATTTTGTTCTAGGTTCTCTTCTATTTCACCAAACATTACATCTTCATCTTTTTTAAAAAAATTATATTTATTGTTTTTTTCTATTTCTTTCATTTTTAAATAATTCACTATTTTTTTTGAATATGCTATAAATATATCTTCTATTTCTGAGGATATTTCAATATCGGGTGTATCTATCATACGAGAAGTTAGTTCAATTATTTCTCTACGGTATTTTATATTGTCATTTAAGTAATCCTTATTAAAAATATTATCCATACCTTCGTTTTTTGCTACATATTTCTTATAATGATTTTTATTCATTAGTAATGATAATGTTAATTCATCAATATCTTCAGTGCTTGTTTTTTCTAACAACTCTTCTGTTTGTTCTTCATTATTTATTTTTTCAAACGAATGGTTCTCCATTTATAATACAAAAATAAAAAAATTATATTATTTTAACTAATAAATAACATAATTTTATTGTAAAGTCAAAAACATATATAACTATTTCTTATATTTTTTTTGACTTTTATTCTTTTTTCCAACAGATCTTCTACCACCATAATATCTCTTATATAACGTACGTTTGTTGTTAGGTGGAGGTATTGGTATCATAGAACTTTTTCCTTGACTGTGAATTTTATTTTGTTCTTCTGTAAGTAACCCTGGATTTTCGGTTAATATTCTTGTTTTAATATATGATGTAGGATTTGGGTGTTCAAGATGTATTTGTCTAATATGTTTTTCTATTTGTTGGATTTCTCGTTCTTGATCTTTAGCTTGTTGTCGTAATTTTTCAGCCATTCTTCTATTTTCTTTAGCTCTTAACTTAAGATCTTTCATTCTCATATGCTCTTTTACCAAATTATCATATTCTTCACGAGACATTTCATTATTTACAGTATTCATATTTTCTTTATCCATTATAAATAATAATGATAAAAAAAGTAAATTATATAATAACTATTTAATTATTTTTAGATTTTACAATATATTTTAATTCATTCATTTGTTTTAATCTATCAAAACCATCAATAATATGATCGTTAATTATATCTTCATCATCTTCATACATATTTAATTTATATCTATATTTAATATTATTCATTAAATATGGTCCTAAAGAATATTTAAATTTACGTTGTATTTTTTTTATTGGAAATATAGAAGTAGAACGATTAATAAATTTAATATTATTACTTCCATAAATATATCCTAATTCGTGACATATTTTTAATTTATTTTTATACAAAGCAAGAATAGTTCGTTTATTAGACATTTTATGTAATGTTAAAAATTATTCAAAATCTAATTAAAAATCAATTTTATACTGAAAAAAAAACTCTTATTATTACTTTACAAATTATTGAATATTATTAATTTTACGTTGTTTTCTTGCTATTCTCTCTTGTTTCGCGTGTTCTTTTGCTGCAAGTTTCTCTTGTTTCGCGTGTTCTTTTGCTGCAAATTTCTCTTTTTTTGCATTTTCTTTTGCTGCAAGTTTCTCTTGTTTCGCGTGTTCTTTTGCTGCAAGTCTCTCTTTTTTTGCATTTTCTTTTGCTGCAAGTTTCTCTTGTTTCGCGTTTTCTTTTGCTGCAATCTTCTCTTGTTTCGCGTGTTCTTTTGCTGCAAGTTTCTCTTGTTTCGCATTTTCTCTGTTTTCGCGATTTATTTTACGATATTTGTTACCGAGAAATTGTAAAAGAACTGTAAAATCGTATAAGATTTTGTCAAGTTTTTCTCTCTTTTCTTTTATTAAATTATATTTTGTAAAATAGTTAGTCGTGTGACGGTTGTCTTTAACTCCAAGACTACTAAACAGACGAATTAATTTTGTGAATTGATTAATTGGGATATTATCTGTTAGAGTCTCGTGACCTTCAATAGGAACATATTGCATTGTGTACTCTTGAAACTTGTATGTTTTAAATACATATTGTGGTAACGTTGGCGTGTAATGGTTATGATGTGTAAACGCATTTATAGAGTAACCATAGTAAATGGAATCAAGGTTTATCTTAATAAATTGTTGTAAAGGAGAAGGGAAGTGACAATGATTAAATAAATGCTTTGAATTTTTACCAGAGTGACCTATTCCAAAACGACTAGTTTTCCCATCAAAATTATACAACTTACTGTAAAGAGCATTAACAAAGAGTTTGACGAGTGTGGGTTGAGGTAATTCTTTGAGATGATATTCTAAAAATGAATCAGTATTTAAACGACTGAAGGTAGTATTTATTTTTTCTTTATCAAAGAATCTACCTATATATCTTCTCATGTCCATAGGACATTTATTTTCAACGGTTTTGAAATTATTAAAATTCATTGTGAATTAAGGATAATAACTACCAAATACTGGAATATTTCTCAATTTTCTACATTTGTTTAGACAAAATATATAGTTTTATATTATAAAATGATGGAGAGTTTTAATTTAAATAATACAATAATAGCGTTTGTAATTATATTATTATATTTAATATACGTATATGCGTTTAAAAATGGTTATCCAACTTGTGAAAACTATGTTATAAATACATATTTATATTTAGCATTAAGTGTATGTTATATCTATTTTAATGTTACAAAATTAAAGTCATATGCAAATTATCCATTTTTAGCTTTTATAGTAGCTATAATTTCTATGTTATACATATCATTAAATAAAGCAAAAACACAAACAGGAATATTGATAAATCATACAGTATGGTTTTTATTTTTAACGTGTATGTCATTATTATTAATACCAATAGCATCAATAAGTAGTAATGAAATGATAAATACAGCTTTATATTTTACATTTACAATATTTATAATAATGTCCGCATTAGTTTATTTTTTCCCCAAATTTTTTGAAAAAAATTTTAATTTTGTGTATCCAGGATTATTAGTTAGTTTAATAATGATAATACTAATAGAATTATATTATATTTATATTAAGCAAAATTATCCTATAATAATTTATCGTTATATATCTTATGCGATAATAGTAATATTTTCACTATATGTATCTTATGATACACAATTAATGTTTGAAGAAGCGGAAAATTGTAGAAAATATGCAAATTATCCAGATTCAAGTATGAAATTCATATTAGACATCATTAATTTATTCTCAAGAATGCTAGCAGTTCAACAAAAATAATCATTTAAGCATATTTTATTCGATATATTTCTAACATATTATATTGTCATATACTATATTATAGATTAAGGATGTCTGGAATAAAAGGTATTTCTCCTCAACAAACAATTACTAATTTTAAACACGGTGATCAAACTAAGTCACGCGAAGTGCTTCGCCGTGGATGGAATCAAGAATATGCTAGCGGAACTATAAGTAGATCAGGAAGTGATCATGTTCGTGTAATAACCCCTTTTAGAGCTGTAAATAATTTAGGTGATTTTCTTGGCCGTAAAAATTATGTATGTGGTGGCCCTAACCAAATAAACCCTGGTAAAACGGGAACAAAAACATCAATTGGTTCAATAATAAGTGCTTGTGATAGTACAGGTGTAGAAGGTGCATCTTGCAACCCTAAGTTTGTATCAGACTCATCTGATTATATTCGTTTCCGTAAGTTACAAGCAATAAATAAAAACTACAATGATAATTCATTTGGTGGCGATGAACATAATGCATCTTATGTAAATGTTATGGCTGTTCGTCGTTAATTTAGTTAAAAAATATAAATTATATCACTATGTTATATAAACATAGTAATGTATAGAAATAAATATAGTATTCAAAATATTAATAATGGTGCTTTAATTGGTGTAAGTGCCATGCCTTTAAAAGATAGCACTAGTGATAGTCAAAATACATTTAATATGGCTCGACATACATTTATAGAAACAGTTCCTTCATCAGCAGTTCCAGTAGAAACACAGTTGAAAAAAAAGTGGTCGGGTAACTCAAGTAATAGAGATGCATCTCAAGTAGCAAGAAATCGTCGTAATGTTGCAGTAGGTCAAGGATTAAACGCAGATGAGGGATTGTACGCTTTTACAAGTTATTCAGATATTAATGCAAGTACGCACGCTTTGAGACGTGTAAGAGCAGGTGGTTATGTAGCACCTGCTAAGAAAAATGCAAGAAAAACAAATGCTCCTACACCATCATTTAGTCCTGCTGCAACAAATGGAAGTTTGAAGAATTTTTATGGTAACAATGCACCTTACTTGTATCATTAATTATTCAAGATAATAAATTGTATTATTTTTATTAACTATATAAATAATATCTATTGTTTTATTATTTGTAAGTAAAGATTTAGAATTAATATCATTACTATATTGTTCGTTTTCTTCGATAAAATATATAATACAGAATAAAATTACTATGAAATATAATTCAAAATTCATGTTTGAGATGTTAAGATACTATTTTTATTAATTATAAATTAAACTCAATTTTTTTCACAAGATAAATTATATTGTATTATGTACAGTTATTTAGTTGAATTTTTTGGTGCTGCATTCTTTATCTACGTTATTTTCGCAACAGGAAATCCATTAGCCATTGGTGCAGCTTTGGCTATTACCATTCTTGTTACAAGCAGTATTTCAGGCGGACATATTAACCCTGCTGTATCTATTGCTATGGCTTCTGCTGGTAAATTACCTATTAATGAGGTATTACCTTATTGCTTAGCACAAATAATGGGAGGCTTAACTGCTCTTCAATTATACAAGCGTTATCAACTCTAAGTAAATAATTAATTATTACAAATATCTAGTTATAATAATTACATTGATTTTTTGATTACACGGTATAATATAAATAATCCAATTACAGATAGAGATCCTACATATACTTTGGTAACAGTATCTGGTGTAAATATATTAGTATCATCTTCTTCTTTTACATCATTATCTTCATCTTTTGTTATACCTTGAATTAATGGTAAATTTTTAATAGTTACAGGTGGTTCTTCAGTTTTTGTTACACCAGAAAATCCAGATTTAATTTGAATAAATGTTTCTTTTGTATCTTTTGCATCTGTTTTATTTTCTACTTTAGCACCTAAAAGGAATTTTGAAAACATATCAGAATCCATACTAGCAAAATTTTCACTCAATTGACATTTTTTTACTGTAAAATTATCTCTTTTTACATTCTTAAATTTTTCTTTTTTGTTTTCTTGTTCTTTTGATAACTTAGGTAAATTATTAATTATGTGATTCATAATTTGTATATATATAGATTATAAAATATATTTCATAATTTTACTTATGAAACCGCATAAAGACAAAAATTATTAATACATATAAAATGTGTGGTATTTTTGCGTTACTAAATAATAATAATAATTTAATCCGTAGTTCTATATATGATGAATTTAATAAAGGAAAACATCGCGGACCTGAAAATTCGGTTATGGAAGAAGTAACGCTAAAAACTACTTTTGGATTTCATCGTTTAGCTATCAATGGATTGAATGAAGAATCTAATCAACCATTGAGAATTAATAATATAGTTTTAATATGTAATGGTGAAATCTATAATTATAAAGAATTGTATAAAATGATGAATGTAAAACCTATAACTAATTCTGATTGTGAAGTTATTATTCATTTATATATTAAATATGGCATCGAACAAACATTGCAAATGTTAGATGGTGTTTTTGCATTTTCATTATTAGATAATAGAAATTTTTCTAGTGATTCTAAAATATATTTTGCACGTGATCCATATGGAGTTAGACCATTATATATGTTAAAATATAATAAACAATCTTTAGATACTGTTTATGGGTTTTCTAGTGAATTAAAACAACTAACTGAATTATGTAATACATTAAATAAGGATTCAACTAAATTAAGAAAAAATAATTACAATATTTATCAATTTCCACCTGGAACTTTTTGTTATTTAGAACTGCCATTTAAGACTCTTTCTTATTGGAAAATTGTCGAACAAACTAGGTACTCTACTACTGGATTTACTTCTTGTAATCAAATTACAAGTATTGATAGTTGTATTCAAAATATTCAAAAATATTTGCAAAATGCTGTTAGTAAAAGGTGTTCTACTACCGACCGTCCTATTGCTTGTTTATTATCAGGTGGATTAGATAGTAGTTTGATTAGTGCTCTTGTTAATGAGTATCATAAAAAAAATAATTTACCTACATTAGAGACTTATAGTATTGGATTAGAAGGTGCTGAAGATTTAAAATATGCGAAATCTGTTGCAGACTATCTTGGAACTAAACACACTGAAATTATTTTAACGGAAGAAGAATTTTTAAATGCTATACCTAATGTTATTAAGGATATTGAAAGTTATGATACTACTACAGTTAGAGCTAGTATCGGGAATTGGTTAATTGGTAAATATATATCAGAAAATAGTAAAGCTAAGGTTATTTTTAACGGAGACGGCTCTGATGAATTAACTGGAGGTTATTTATATGTCGGAAAAGCACCGAATACAATTGAATTTGATAAAGAATGTAGAAGACTATTAAAAGATATACATATGTTTGATGTATTACGTTCTGATAAATGTATATCATCACACGGACTAGAACCTAGAACTCCATTTTTAGATAGAGAATGGATACAATATTATTTAAGTATTCCATTTGAATTACGCAATCACAGTATTACAAATAGTCCTGAAAAATACTTATTACGAAAATCTTTTGATAAAGATAATTTTAAAAATATTAATAATCTACCATTATTACCGGATGATATTTTATGGCGCAGAAAAGAGGCATTTAGTGATGGTGTTTCACAACAACAACGTTCTTTATATACAATTATTCAAGAATATTCATTGAATGAAATTGAAAATAATGATTATGGTACATACTTTTTTCAAGAAAATATAACTGAATCTATTAATACTCTTCTTACCATGCACGATGATTTTTCCAATTTAAAAGGTCATCTTCTACCAACTACAATAGAACAAGTTTATTATAGATCAATATTTGAGAAATATTATAATGGTTATGGTAAAATATTACCATATTTTTGGATGCCTAAGTATGTAAATGCTAAGGATTCCAGTGCAAGATCTTTATCTATTTATAACGATAATATTACATTATAACTAAAAATATAAATAATATATATATGCATAAATATTATTCTGAAATTATTTATGGTGGTGTAGATGGTTTAATTACTACATTCGCCATTATTGCTGGTTCTCTTGGTGGTAATTTATCTACAAGTGTTACTATTATATTAGGATTAGCTTCTATATTAGCTGATGGTTTTAGTATGGGTGTTTCTAGCTATTTAGCGGAGAAAGCACGTTATAAAGGAGGTAATGCATTAATTGTTGGTTTAATTACATTTTTATCATTTATTGTAATAGGAATTTTTCCTTTGGTTCCATTTTTCTTCAAATTTAATAATCCATTTAATATTTCATCTTACATATTAGGCTTTTTATTATTCGTTTTGGGATATTTTAAAGGTACAATTATGGATGGATTAGAAACATTATTCATAGGCGGAATTGCTGCATTTATTGCGTATTATTCCGCAAAAGCTATTGCTGATTATGAGGAAAAGTTAAGTAAAAAAGAAGAAGAAGAAGAAGAACAATAAAAAAGAACAATTTATTAGATACTTTACAAATAATTTAATCTATAATTACTAATTTACGTTTTTTTGCATTTTCTTTTTCTGTTATTTTAGCCTTTTTTGCATTTTCTTTTTCTATTATCTTAGCCTTTTTTGCATTTTCTTTTTCTATTATCTTAGCCTTTTTTGTTATTATTTTTTGCATTTTGTTACTTCCTACTTTTATTTTCTTTAATATAAATTTTTTAAAGCGTTTTCTTTGATTGTTTACATCTCTTTCAAAATTTCTTTCATAATCACGTTTTTTTATATATTCGGCTGGTTCCCGTATATAATTTTTCATAATAATGCAAAATTTAAAAGTTTGTATTTTTAATAAATCTTCAATTTCAGGAACATTACAGAATTTAAGGGATGATACAACCTCAAATACATTACTTACGCACGAAATATGCCTACTATATTTTACTGATGAGGGTCTATAATCATAAAAACCATACAGAAGTTCTTGTTTTAACACCTTTATAAATGGATGTTCTAATATTGTTGTACGATTTAATCGATTATATGTTATACTTGGCAATAATGATTCTATATAATCATTATTTTTATAGTTGCTATGTGCGTATGAATATACATTATTTACACCAGATTTTATAAATAGCTTATTTATAAATAGCTCTTCAATTGATTTTCTTATAAAATAATCGTGTTTCTCACTGTATTCTCTACTTGTTTCCCATAACACATTATTTATTTTTTGTTTTAAAGGTCTCAATAATTCTAATCTAGTATCTATATCTATATACTGATATATCGTATATTTCATCTCTGTTGGTAAGAGTTTTATATTTAACATATTTACACCTTCACCTGAATTACTTAGAAATCTCGAATTCATATTTTACTACTGTTACTATATCATATTAATGTATTTTTTCTCAATTTTTTGATTTTAGAGAGTAGTTCAATTATTTAGAGTTAAAAAGTTGATAGTTTAGACATATCAAAATACAACTACGCAAACAATATATTATTTCTACAATAATTAATTAGAATACATAATATTTATTATATATATTGTGTATAATCATCTTTGTTATATGGAAAAAGATAAATTATTGGTAACCCCTGTAAAAGTAACTGCTGACCTGGAAAATCAAATAAGACCAAGTGTTGATAGTGATGATGACACTAGTGAAATAAGTGTTGCATCTGTTAAATATTCACATAATAATGAAAAATTAATAAATGAAAATAAGTTATTAAAACAACAATTAGATACTATTCATAATTTAAATCAATTACAAGAAGAGTATGATGGTGATGTAATTCGTTCGCGAATGTTTACACCAATTGAATTTGAAGAGTTAAAGAAAGAATTTGCAATAAAAAGCATAAATAATCAAATTTCTCTTAAAAACTTAAGGCTGCTTTTAGAAGAAAAAAGTACTTTAACAGATTATCATAGTGATTTTGTAGATCAATATATTTATAATTTAAATACGGATTATTTTACATTTTTAGATTATTATTCTATAGTTAATCATTTGCGTAATTTATATGAAATAAAATCAAAAAAAGTAATTGAAATAGTAAATGAACGTTATGATAAAAGTTATGATAGAAAAAGGAATGAATTAAACTTATCTAAACTATATGATGAATTAGAAAGAAACAAAGAGGAATTTCATATAAATAGACAAAAAGATATACTAAAAAAAGAACAACAGTTTATTGAAAATCGTCAAATATATGAAGACAAAATAATGTTATACGATAAAGATACGTATGGTATTACTTGGAAAGGTTGTTTTAAAAATATGTTTAAATGTTTATACAACGAAAGTATGATTAAAGATTTTGATAAAATTTATGAAATAATTAAGGGATTACCTACATTAAATAATTATGAAAAAAATTTAATTTTAATAAGATTTCAAACAATAGCAACATATTGTTTAAAACATTATAATACTATATCTAGATGGTATAATAGTACTCAATTATTTATAATTGCTTGTTCTATTATTAATCCAGCATTACTTTCTATTAATAGTGATAAAGATAATCTACATTATTATACTATTTTTTGGTCTGTATGGGTTTCACAATTACTTGTTAGTTTAACAACATCATATATTAGTTTTTTTAAATGGGATAAAAAATATTTTTTGTTTAACGGTTATAAAACAAAAATAAATCAAGAAATTTGGTTATTTATAGAATTATCTGGTAGTCATTATGCTGATGAAAATATCTTAGATAATAATCATTCAAAACAATTAAATAAATTTTTAAATAGATTAGAAAGTTTATATAAAAAATTAAAATTATCCGAGTTTGAAATTGAAACAACTAATAATGATGAAGAGGGTACTAAAGAAAATCCTAAAAAACAAATGGTTGAAGAAATATTAATGGCTAGACAACGAAAAGAAGATGTTGATAGAAAAAGAAAAAACGAAAATATAAGTGTTAATGATGTTGATACCACTAGTGAATTAGAACCATAATTAGCAACAATCAGCCCTCCATAAAATATAATCTATATGCTGTTGTTTCCATATCTCTTTCATTTCATTTATGCATTCTCTATAATAATTATGATAAGTATTATCAAAAAAATATATATAATTTATTAATTCTTTAGGTAACTTAAACATACTACGGTTTTAAATTATATTTATATTTTATATATAAGATATAAATAATGGTGAAAACACCGTATAAAAAAACTAGAAAAAATAAAATAAAAAATAAACAAACTAAAAAAATAAAACCTATGATTTGTCATCCAAATATCGATGGAAACACTAGTGTAGGTATTAGTTGTTTAACTGATAAAGTATTATTTGAATTAAAAGAATCTTACAATAAAAGTCATCCATCAAATATTATAAAACATAGTGATCCAAAACAAATATGGAATGAACTCAAAAAAAATTTACAATGCAGTAAGGAAGACTGTTGGTTAGATACTATTCCAGATATGAAGATACGTAATAAAATATTTAAAGAATCATTTGCACCAAAACAACCATATGATTGGAAATATAATTCTAAAACTTGGCTAACTAATTATGATATTTCTGCGGTTCTCAAACAATACGAAAAACCTTATAAAAATTTTAAGTTAATTGGTCCTACACCTATTGATTTTGATAAATATCCTCTATCCAAATTTGGCGATTGTGTATGGGAAGAATTGTGTGAATTTAATTTACAAAAATATATTGATGATAATATTACAAAAATTGGTATTATATTTAATTTAGATGAACACGATAAAAGTGGTTCTCATTGGGTCTCTATGTTTGTTGATTTAGAAGACAAACTTATATTTTATATGGATAGTGCAGGCGACTCTATACCGAGTGAAATACAAATTTTAGCTAATAGAATCATAAAACAAGCTCATAACTTAACTTCTCCATTTGACATGAAACTAATTTTTAATGAAGTTCCTCATCAAAAGGGTAATAGTGAATGTGGAGTTTATTGTCTGTATTTTATTATTACTATGTTAACTAATAAGAAAGGTAATAAAGAATTTAAGAATCTAAAAGAAAAAATTAATTTTTTCTCCAAAAAAAGAATACCTGATTCGTATATTTTTAAATATAGAAAAAAATACTTTAATCAGTAAAAAAATGTTACTATATTATAACTAATAATATAATAATGTCAGAAGCCTTAAAAGCTGGTGCATTACTTTCTAATATTACTACTACACAAGAACGTAAAAAACGAAGCAGCAAACCACCTAAAAAAACAAATAGTAAAAGTAAATATAATATCCCTATGATTGCAGCAGGAAAACTAGCCAAGGCTAGTAAATTAGATTTAGGTGGTGTTGAAACAACAGAAAATGTTTGTTTAGAAGATAAAGCAAAAGAAGCTACCGATACATTTATAAATTCTATAGTAAATTTTTTTAAGACAGATGAAGAAAAGGAAAAACCTGAATTTGTAATGAATTCAAAAGTAAAAATATATGCCGATACTAAACCAAATAGTAAAGGTCACCATATATATGATATTAAAAAATCATTAGATGTATCTGAATTACCATATTCTAATAATGATAATGTAAATCATTTTTTAAAAAATACATTAGGGTTCATAAAAAATCAAAAATTAAAAGATAATAATCCAAAAAAACAGGATCCTAATATATATTTTTCTGCATATATAGATGAACACAAGATTTTACCAATTCCAAGTATAAAAAAAGGTGGAAAAACTCCTTGCAAACGAAAAACTCCTTACAAACATAATAAGCAGAATAAAACAAAAAAGAACAAAAAGGAACAAAAAGAACATTAAATTAAATACAATATAAATATATTTGTTACATAAATATATTTATAAATGGCATTATACGTGGTTAAAGAAAATCAAGAATTATTATGGAATGTAATAAATAAAAATAAGTCAATAAATGAATATTTTCAATATAATATTGAAAAAAAAGTAGATTGGTTTAAAGACATAATACGTATTTTTTATGAAAAAAATAAATTACAAAATATCTCAGTGCAGGATTTAAATAAAATTAATAAAGAAACTATAACTTACATGATAAGTACAATCAAGAACCAACCAACTCAAAATCAACAAA
>Ga0222718_10002143_pt1 | contig 17993 bp, 16 predicted proteins | sample C33_27DmetaG_FD_165045 | JGI IMG/M metagenome (GOLD analysis project Ga0222718, IMG submission 165045) | Estuarine water microbial communities from San Francisco Bay, California, United States - C33_27D | ecosystem: Environmental > Aquatic > Marine > Unclassified | place: USA: California... | reverse complement strand
ATCCCCGTCTAAAATAATTGTTTCGGAAGTAGTATTTCCATTCAAAGCTATTTGGTGAAGATTACTCGCGATGTTAGATAAAAGACCACCATCACCTATGAATGAATCTGCTGTGACGTCACCGTACACGTGTACATTAATTGAATTCGATGTATCTGGTATCAATTCGGAATCATCGGGTGAACTCAATGTATGACTTATAATGAACTCGTTACTCGCACCCCTGTAACCAAACGCTACGTTCGAATCACCTTGATATACTAAAACAATGAGACCCGTATCCAGCGACGAACTCGTATTGTTTGCACCCAAAGCCAATATGGGATCTTCTACGAGCAAATTCTGTGTGGAGAGATACGTCGTGTTTCCGCGAACTTCCAGGTTTCCATAAATGAGTGTGTCCTTGGAAACCGTGAGACCACCGGTAAACGTAGCATCATCCCCATAGAAATCGACACCTATGATGTCGTCGTCCGCGAGGATATCACCCGCGACGTGAAGCATTCGTTGAGGCGTGGGTGTATTTACACCAACGTTACCACTCGTCACCATCGAAAGTGTGTTAGACATGGTGATGGTTCTATCGGTTGAGTCCCCATATTCCGTGACGTGTTGAAGTGAGATGTTCGATATACCACCACCATCACCGGTGATGATTCCAGTAAACACCGGGCTTTCTATGTTTGATTTGAGTGCGATTTCGTTTAGTAATGTGACGGTATTTGCAGCCATTTCACTTCTCAAAATATTCGCGTTCGATTGTAAATCGCCGCGGAGTGTAACCGTGTTCGCAGCCATTTCCCCCCGTAATGTGACCGTGTTCGCGGCCATTTCCCCTCGCAATGTGATTGTATTTGCAGCCATCTCACCTCTGAGTGTGTTTTTCACCTCGGTAACGTTCGATTGCAAATCGGATCTCAATGACAGTGTGTTTGCAGCCATCTCACCACGAATGATCGTGAGGTTTGATTGTAAATCACCTCGAAGAGTCACGGTATTCGCGCTCATCTCATCTCTTAAGATGTTTGCATTCGATTGCAAATCGGATCTCAATGACAGTGTGTTTGCAGTCATCTCGCCACGAATGATCGAGAGGTTTGATTGTAAGTCACCTCGAAGAGTCACGGTATTTGCACTCATCTCGTCTCTCAAAATACTCACATTTGACTGTAAATCATCTCGGAGAGTCAATGTGTTTGATGCCATTTCACCTCGAATCGTTATCGTGTTAGCCGACATCTCATCTCTCAAAATGGTTGCATTTGACTGTAAATCATCACGAAGGCTTAATGTATTCGCAGCCATCTCATTTCGTATGACCGTCAAGTTTGCCGTGAGGTCGGTGTCTTGAACGACATTTGTTAGAAGAGAGCCATCGCCAACGAAGCTATTCGCGGTCACGTCACCGTACACCCGCATCTGTATCAAATTTGATGTGTCCGGTGTGATGTATGTATCCGATGCCGAATTCTGTGTGTAACCTATTATGTACTCATTACTACTTTCTATATACGAGGCCGTGACATTTGAACCCGGTCTCGTCATCACGAGACCCAAATCAAAAATAAAATCACCATCTGTGTTATTTTCACCGAGTTCTATAATCGCATCTTTCACGCGCAAATTTTCAGATGAAATTGCAGTTGTCTGCCCAATTACGGTGAGATTACCTTCTATATAAACATCCCCACCAACAGAGAGTTCATGGTTAGGATTTACATTTGATATACCGACATTCGATGTGGTGACAAACGCAGTCGTATTATTTGTAAATTGTAACGTTTCAGACGTGACGTTACCCGTTTGAGTTACGCCCTGCAAGTCTATGGTTTTTCCGCTATCTACGATCTCTTTAGTCGTGATATCATAACATAACGTATTTGATGCAATTGATTCATTTGTACGAATCGGTGATACGTACAAACCTCCCTGTGGTGCTTGAATCACATCGGATGATGCGTTAATTATTATGGTGTTTACAGCTTGTTCGTCGGGAACGTGCTTACCTATCCTGATCCTCTCGGACCTATCTATAGTATTAAGGTTCTTCACCATTTATATTAGAGCTTATTTTATTTTAACACATAGCTGTCCATCCAGTTTTCTTGTGTATGAAGAGTGTATCGTCCTCTATATTATATATAAGTAAGCCTATTTCAGGATTCTTTATTTTTTTCATTTGTAAATGAGTCATTCGAGGTAATAGAACACCACTCGTGGTAGATTCTAATGTCAATAGAGCTGATGGGTGACTTTTATGTGTACCTATGGCCAGTTTACCATTTCCATCTAAAGTCATATTTACATTCATATTTCCGTCGAGACCCTTTGTTCTAAATGCAATTCCACCGGTGTTACCCGCCGTGGTACCATTATTTGCTTTTGTGTATCCGTTTATTTCCGCGAGAGAATCTATGGCCAGTGATTTTATTTCACCAAGTCTTGAAGTTAACACGGGTTTACCCATCGTAAATATTCTGGATGCGGTTAGATTTTCATTGGTTATGATTGGAATGTCCGTGGTGTTGCAGCATGATAATACGTGAGATAGTGATATATTCGATATTAATGAACCATCGCCCGCGAGAGGTGCATTTTCTAGCGATGAAACGCGATCACGTATAATCGGTAGATCGCTCATTTCGACGTGTACATTTTCTATAGACACCTCACATGCATCGACCCGGTCTTCTATTGGGGAAATCTGATCTAATTTCTCGTATACGTATTCGAATTTACCGAGCGTTTCTTTTATTGGGTCAAGTTCACTTAAACGCGTTATTTTAGATTCAATTAAACCCAATCTCGATTTATTAGATTCCACAACGGGTACAATCTTTTTAGTTTCATGTATTATAGGTATTTGATCATTTATTTTATTAACATCAACCCTTAATGTGTGTATCTCGGGTAATATGGATGTGTCGTTTTCTAATGATGATATCCTTTTTTCGCAAGTATATATTCTTGGAACTTGAGATTGAATATTTTTTAAGATTGGTTCGGTGTGTGTTAGTCTCTCATCGAGTGAAGTAGTTGCAATTTCGAGTGGCTCAATTCTCAATAATCCATTTTCCAACCTAGTTCTCGTGTCTACGACATCTTTTTCTATCTTGGATTTCGATGTCTCGAGTGGTTCAAATCTCGCCGTTTGATTTTCGAGTTCCAACACGCGTGCATTTGTTTGCGATAGATCGACATTCGTGCATACACCACTTAAAGTCGTACCGTCACCGTAAAATGATTTGGCTACCACGTTTCCATCAGAATTTATATTACCTTTTGTGTGAATTCTATTGTTAATGTATACCGATCGCCCCACGTGTATATCTTTACTCGCGTTAATCTCGGTAAAATTTGGAGAATACCCATTAAAATTACTTATTTGATCCACAGTAATGTTTGATAAAAGCCCGCCATCTCCTTTTAATTCACGGCAAACATGTAAATTCTCTACCACTTCACCTATTTCTACGTTCAAATCATATTGTACATTCGAAAGTAGACCACCATCACCAACAAATTGCGAAGCCTCGATCGTTCCACTAAATACCGTATTTTCATTTACTCTCAATGTGTTAGTAGATTTGTCGTTGATGATTTTTATTCCGTGAATATCCAAACCAACATTTTCATTTTTAGAACATCCCCCGCCTATTGTTAGAATAGGTGTATACACATGTTCTTCATTAACAACTTTCATATTCACCACTTCAAGATTTTTAACTTGTAAATCTGCGAGTTTTAGTTGCATTCCACCTATGTCTACAACTTCTTTCGTGATCGAATCATACGCAAGTAAGTTCGACGCGTTTGCATTACGTAATGGACTTATGTATAATCCGCTGTGTTTTATATCACGAATTTTGTCGTCGCTTGCATTAAACACAATGGAGTTTTTAGGCTGTTCGCAATCTGTATATCTTCCGAGTCTTACCATATCGGTAGGCTGGTTTATACCCGAATTCTTCACCATTTAATATACAATTGTATTTTAATTCGCGTATACTAAACCGGCCATACCGTTTTCAACTCTCAAAATGTTATAATTGACTGCGTATATAGTATCAGTTATGTTCTGACTTTCACTTATAATTTTGGCGGAATCAAGTCTGCTGAAATTAAGTGTACCCGTGGGCTGTAAAGAACTTGTCAATAAACAGAAACAATACAAAAAGAAATCGGGGGAAGTCACATAATTTGTATGGTAATATGCCATCACATCTATATAGTGGGTTCTAGCCCATTTATGATTACCAATATCCAACCCGTTTATATTGAGTTTTACTTTATTTGATGCAGACGTTAGTGCTCCATTCGAAGTCGTGTCTGCGCATGCGATGTATTTTACTGGGTGGTTGAATGTGAGATCCTGTATGAGTTCACCGGATGGTATATTTTTTTGAACCTGTGTGATGAGCATTTCTTGATTTCTCGACACGATATTTCCTCTTTCTTCGTTATCTAGGTAATAATAATTGGCGTACACTTCGTAATTGTAGTTTCCAGTATTTACACCCCAGTGAAATCTTAATTCTACTTCGTGATAATTTAATGCGATGAGTGGTAGAGCTGACTGAGGACCTTCACAGAAAAAGAAACGTAACGGATAAAAGTACGATTTAGAGTTTATACCTGGGTGTGCACCATTTGAACTTTTAGATACATTTTGAGCAAATGTATCCACCGCAATTTTTTCACTAAATATTGAATCATGCGAATCTATTAGATGACCTCCGATGTAAAGCTCAACTTTGTCTATAATTTGAGTCCAATCCGATGGGTCTACTGCTTTAGTATTATCATCTGCTGCGATGTATACATACCCAAGTAAATCCCCTGTTTTTTCAAATTTCACAGATGTCATGGACCCGTTCGCGATGTTTCCGCGCATTAGTTGTTTTTCAACTGATTGTGAAAAATTTGAATGTCGTTTAAATGTCGATGAGAAGAATGATATCTCTGGCTCACCCATAATGTGTTGATCTTGAGCGCCAATTGCGATTAATTGCACGACTCCCGTCGACATTTATAATATAACGAAAGGTAAAAAATATATGTGTCTAGCGCCCTGATTCGGCGAATGGTAGATTTTTGTTTTTACAAACAAATTTGAAAATTAAAAAGTTGTCCGCGCCATTCGTGATGGTATTTCCGTTCTCGTTTCTCAACGTGCACGTGAGTCGGTCAATTTTTCTAATCGGGGTCATGTACTGCGTATCGACGTCGTAATCATCTCTAAAAATAATTGGGTTCGTTCCAGCCTGAATGATGGTACCGAAACCACGGTTAAGCTGCGTCATCGACGATTGACCACCGTACGTGTTGGATGTTCTTTGCGAATAATTCGTATTCAATTCATCGACTGAAATGTGGCACACATTCGAATTCGCGGCATCAATTCTCGCTGCGGTGAGTCGAGCTTGAACTATGTTTTCGATTGGTTGCGTCAGATGAACTGTGAATGTATTTTTGCTATCTTGACCGATCGTATCGATGCTGATAGTGTGATATTCATAATCAAAATCTGGTAAGGCTGGACGCGTCGCGTTCACCGTGTTCATTAATTATACCTTAGATTAAAGATCCACCTATTCCACCGATGATTTTCGCATCGGCGCGCTTCTTGATAAATTCTTGGTCGCCACATATCCCACCTGGAGTCAAAGACTTCGTGTAGTAAGCGGACTGCGCAGAACCTGGGACACATTCAATTTTGTGTTCCAAGTCAAAAAGCGATCCTTCCTCGGATACATCGGTCTCGACATTGATTGGTCTGGGCTGGTAATAGCTTTTATTGTTTCTTGGTCTCAAAGACATCAAGACGGACAACGTGCAAAATACGACAGCGATGGCTGTGAGTGTATTGCGATTGGTGGCGTTGAAGTTCATTATTATGTAATCAATATTTTTTATATTATAAAGTGCGTTAAAGAATTTGGAATAGTTTCAAAGTACAGAGTAATGGACGGAGAAATCGTGCTCAATCGGAGTCATGGGAACATCATGAAGCTTGACGATAACGAACAAGCAATCATGGATGAGATCGAGATCGAAGTTCCTCGTCCACGCTCTGCGCGAAGTATTCCGAGACCTACTGTCTATAAACCAGCTCCCCGCCAACCGATGCAGGCTGATATTCAGGAAGATATAGATGCTTTTGCGAATCCAACGAAACAAGCCGCGCCACCACCATATCAGGATGAACCCATTGAATATGATGAATACGATCAAGACGATGAAGAGCAGCCATATATGCAAGGTGATTACTCCATGCAACCCGAAGAGGAACGACCATCGCCTGGGTATAAGTCTATAGACGAAGAGAAGGCGGATTTGGTGAATAAATTGGGTCGCCTCGAAAAGAAGGGTTTCACCGTGAACAAGCGTTTGAATGTATATTCGAATATCGATGATCTCAGAACTGAAGTTAAGCGAATCACATACAGCATAGACGTAGATAAATCCATCAAATTTAGCCGGAGAATGTTGATCGCGTGTGTCACGGGTCTCGAGTTTATTAACAAAAAGTATAATCCATTTGAAATTCAATTGGAAGGTTGGTCCGAGAATGTCATGGAGAATGTGGACGATTACGATGAAGTGTTCGAAGAACTGTATGTGAAATACCGAACAAAGATGCACGTAGCACCAGAAGTCAAGCTCATCATGATGCTCGGTGGTTCTGCGATGATGTTCCACTTGACGAACAGTATGTTCAAATCAGTGATGCCTAACATGAATGATATTCTCAAGCAAAACCCAGCGTTGGTTCAGAACATGGTTGACGCTGTAAAGAATACGACACCCAGGAGCGCCGAGCCATCTACGTCCGGCGACCGATACGAAATGAAGGGTCCCGGTGTGGATATTTCCAGTTTGATGGGTAACATCATGATGCCTCCAGCGCCACCCATGTCTACGACTGCACCAGAACCAATTCCAAACGTCGATCAAGATGACGACGATGATGACGCCATCTCCGATATAGTCGAGGCTTCAGAGGGCGTCGACGAAGATGAGAGTGATGTGAAGGAAGTGAAAGTCTCCGCGGGTGCGAAGGGTAAACGGGGGCGAAAGAAGAAGTCAGTTGAAATAAATTTGTAAACCTAGAGTATAAATGATAGGGTACTGTCCCATCGATGAAGAACCGCCAGTGCGTGTTCCTCAGATGCGTGCTCCGTCTCAGAGACCACCCCGCGGGTCTCGAGTGGAAGACACAGAGACAAACTATGTTGTCCTATTCTTTATTGCCGGCGTTCTAGCACTCGCGGCCATGGATTCTATTAAAAAGTAAATGCATTTCATTTTACCAGCCTCATTCTATGAGCATGGTAAAAAGAAAAATTTAAGCGTTTTCGAGATCTTCGACCATTTCTCGTAGTTCGTTTATAGCCGCGACCGTGTATGCGATGAGACCCACGTAATCGAGTTTTGCGTGTTCTTCACCCCAATCTTCATAATTGGGTTCATTCCTTGTTTCATTTGGATTTGCATCCTTTCCGAGTTGTACGAGGTGTCTCAATTCAGGGGCATCGTAATAGATGTCTTGTGCTATGAAACCGGATTCTTCTAGACCGTCTTTGTCGTACATGACCGGTTTAAGTTTAGAAAGCGTGTCTAGGGAATTCACGATGATCTCTGTGTTTGATTTAATGCGTGCGTCAGATGTTGAAGATGGGCAGACGTTTGTGAGTCCTGAACCATCCCCATAGTAAAATTCAGCATATACGTTTCCACTTATAACCAAATTAGAACCTCCATTTACTCTATCTTCTGCATAATAGCTCGTACCCATAGATATCGTGTGTTGTGGATTTGTATTATGAAACCCAAGTCGACCGGTTGTACCAGACGTATAGGATTCTGTGATAAAATTTACAGAAACATTTGCAACAGATGCACTCACCCACGTAGGTAAACCAGATGTTTGATCTATCACTAAAACATCACCCGCATTCCCCTTTGGTAATCGCGCCAGTGTGTTTGTGCCAGATGCATACAATATGTCGCCGGTAGTAAACCCGGTAATACCAGTCGTTGAGGTGACCATAATGTCTCCTTCTATGTTCGTTATACGTGAATCGAGTGAAGACACAGATGGAACCGCACTCCACTCCGGTACACCCGAAGCGTTTACTGTGAGTACACGTCCCTGTGTAGTACTTATGGCAAGCTTTGATAAGGTGCCAGTAGAAGATGCATAGAGTATGTCACCTTTTGTAAAATTCGTAGTGATTCCATTCGTGTTCGTGATGATCACTTTTTGATTGAGTGTGTTTATGCGTGATGAATTATCATTTAGTTCAGATTGTGTTGCGACTGATGTGAGCTCCGAACCATCACCAAAGAATTCGAGTGCCGTGACATTTCCATTGACGACGACATTTCCACTCGTTTGAAGTGATGTCACGGGGTTTGAGAATATTATCTTATCGTTTGTCGTAAAATCCTGTGTGGTAACCTCTTGGAGTGTGGGTACGGGTAAATTTTGTAATTGGGACCCGTCACCTATCAAGTACCCGGAAGCTTCAACGTCACCAGTGAAATACGCACCCTGTGTCGCGACATTATCATTTAATAGAACTGCATCTAATGTGGGTGTTGGTAAATTTTGTATGAATGTTCCGTCGCCTATGAGATACCCCGATGCTTCTAGATCTCCGGTGAAATATGCACCCCGTGATGCAACATTATCGTTCGCGACCACCGTTTGTAACGTGATATTAGGTGCGGCTGGTAAATTTTGTAATTGAGAACCATCGCCTATTAAAAATCCGGTTGCTTCGACATCACCATCGAAATATGCACCTCGACTCGCGGTGTTATCATTTGTCACGGTAGTTTCGAGTGTTATGGATGTTTGTGGTGGTATATTTGTGAGCTGAGAACCATCACCTATAAAAAACCCTTGTGTTTCGACGTCTCCTTCGAATTCGACACTTTGTGTCGATGTGTTACCTCTTTCAGTCACGGTTTGAAGCGTCTCCGGTATTTTTGGTATGGCGTCGTAAAATTTTCTATACGACCGACCCTTTGATGAACAAGACATTCTAAAATTACATTTTATTATTTTTGAGTCTTTCTATACGCTCCCTGAGTTCTTGTATAGATTTTACAACGTATGCTATGAAATGAAGATACCTTAAACACGCATAGCGTTTACCCCAATCTGAATAATCTACGTCGGGTGCGTCGTCATTTGGATTCGCATCTCTATCCGGCCACACAATGTGTCGCATTTCTCTAACATCGTAATACATCTCTTGTGCTATGAACCCAGATTCGCGTTTTCCTTCTTTTTCATACAGTTTTGGTACTAATTTAGATAGTGTGTTGAGGGTTGTAGACATTGCTTGTATCTTGGATTTACGACGTTTATCGCTAAACACGAGTAATTGTCCACCTTTTCCTAATTGATCAAAATTTAAATCGGTTCTACCAATATTGTTTGCATCTGGTATAGTAGGTGTTTGTTGAGATATCAGTTTACTTCCATCGCCGTATATATAATTTGCATACATCCCCCCAGTAACTGTGAGTAAATATAGTTTGAATTTTATATTCGCTGGGTGCTTCGTGCTTCCACTATCGGGATTGGGTGTATCTTGGTATCTGATTCCATCTTCAGAATAGAATAATGTATCTCCAAATTTAATCGATGGTTGTGTAGACCGGACATTTATTCTATTATTGTATGTGGTAGGACTAGTTAGTATATCTGTAATAATATGTATACTGTTTGGTGAAGTAAACGTTTCCATAAATGGATATATAGTGTATGAAAGACCTGGAAATGGAGTCACTGTAGCTGTATAATTTAAATCATTTGTGGGATGTAACCACATAACATTTTCACCCCATTCATCCATTCTCAAAACGCGACCCCATCCGGTACCGTAAGCACCGTATGCGAGATTCGTGTTATCTGCCGTCGTTTCTCTCGCGAGTCTTCTTATGTCATTCGTTCCGTATCCGTACAGTATGTCGCCGGTCGTGAGTGAAGATAGGTTTACCGTGTTGGAAAATATAAATTCATTCTCGAGGTCGGTAGTTCTCGACCCTATATTAAATATGTTTGTAATCGTTTCCCATTTTGGAAGTGATGTGGTCGTATCTGCTAATAGAAGTTGACCATTTGAACCTATGGACAACTTACCTAACACACCGTTATTTGTAGATGTGAGTAAATCACCCTTTGTGACACCCGTGAGTCCACTCGTGTTCGTGATTATTTTCTTATTTTCGACACTTGATATACTCGAACTGAGCACTGATAATTCATATGTGTTGGCTACGCCACCCAAAAACTCACCACTTCCAACGAGTTTAGAACACGTGACATTCCCCGTAACCACTACATTCCCAGACGTTTCAAGCGAGGTCACACCGTTTGTGAATGTTATGAATTTATTTGTCGATGAACCCGATGTAGTGACCTCTTGAAGTGTATTTATAGGTAAATTGGTCACTAAAGAGCCGTCACCTATTAAAAAGCCTGATGCGCTCACATCACCACCAAACACAGCGCCTATACTCGATACATTATTAGTGGTAACTATGTCATCTAAATCGAGTGTTTGGTCGATGGCGTTTGTTATATAAGTTCCATCACCTATTAAATAACCGGATGCTTGTAAGTCCCCATTAAAATATGCACCACGCACTGTCACTGTATTTCCATTCACAACAACATCGTCGAGTGTTAGCCCAACCGGACCTGACACGTAAGGTAAATTCGTAATGTATGTCGCATCACCTAAAAAATATCCAGTTGCTTCCAAATCGCCATTAAAATATACACCGCGATTGGTAGTATTACCATTTGTCACGACGTCATCGAGTGTCATGAATGTGAAGTATTGAAAGTTTGTTATTTTCGATGCATCGCCTATGAAATAGCCGTCTATATCGATGGAACCATCTATGTTCACACCCTTCGTTGTAGTATTATCAGCGAGTGTGACGTCTTCTAATCTGAGATGTGGTATATCACGTATTCGCTCATAATATTTCCGCTGTGATCTTTTGTTTGAATCGCATGGCATTCTATAATTAGATTACAAATTTATCAAACATTCACCCCGCGTAAATGCATCGGGTTCTTCCTCTTTCACCTTGGGTATATTGAATCCACCTTGTTTGTATACTCGAAGACGTTTGTTATACATGGCGTGACACACCGACCATTGGTCAAAAATATCGTATATGTTTGGGTTGTTCTTCTTTCCTTTTGTCTCTCGCATCACGCGCCCTATGGATTGAACTATGTCCGATTTCGGCGTCGAGAGAATAACCGTATCCAAAGAGGGTATATCCAAGCCCTCATGTGCTTGACTAAATGTTGCAAATATTATCTTTTTCGTACTCGATTCCGCGAGATCGACTTCTTTCATACCCCCCATGTAAAGCCCTGAATTCTTTGGAAAACACTGATGCAACAACATGCAGTGTTGTCGACGATCACTCAATACGAGGATTTGTCTCGTACTCTTCGCGATGCGACCGATGAGATTGACGAGCATCGCGTTTCGTTCACGCATCTCCGTGAGTTCCGTGATCATGGTCGAGAGTGATAATTTCCCAAATCGAGTACACGGCGGTGGGTCTCTAAAACGCGGACACTCAAACTCGATTGGAAACACCTCGACCTGCTGTTGATTTTCTCGTTCTACGGCAAAAAATGTAGGACCCATAAACCAGTGAAGCACTTTCGTGAGTCCATCTTTCCTGTTTGGTGTCGCAGACAACCCGAATATGTGTTTGGGGCACATCTTAAATAAGGATTGACTAAACACCTTGGCACATATGTGATGCGCCTCGTCTACTATCAGTGTACCGACGCTATCAAAATCACCGAATGAGTATTCTTTCAGTGAGAGTGATTGTAACATGGCTATCACGAAATCACAGTCAACTTCCTTTTTGTTTTGCTGAACCCTACCTATGGTCGCACCCGGACAAAACTGTTTGATTCGTTCTTCCCATTGATTCGCGAGGAATTCCTTGTGTACGACAATCATGGTTCTGTATCCAAGTTTACACGCGATGGCTAACGAAACGGTGGTCTTACCAAACCCACACGGAAGGCTGAGGACTCCATGACCCGCATCAAGAGCCGCAGCAAGTGCGGCGTTCTGATGTGTTGCGTCTCGGAGCGTTCCATTGAAGCGTACACCGATTCGAACGGGTTCCGGTCTTTTGTCGTCGTGAGGTTCTCCCATTTTAGCAACTCCATAGTATCTTGGAACGCAGATTCCGTTCTTAGTTGGTCTAAATACCTTAAAAGGCGGTGGTGGAAATCCGAAGTCATCGTTAACCACAGCTCTTACCGTGAGCTCTTTTTTTATTTCGGGAGATGGATTATTAATGATGTATCCACTCCTTGTGAGCATTCTACTGTATTAAAGACTATAAACTTTAATAGAGTACATACAGCATGCCAAAGCTTAACGTTGAAGAGAATATCAAGAAGCTCCAAGAGGCGGTCGAAACCACGTACCAAGAACTTCACCGACTCCAAGGAAGTCTTCGGGTTTTCTTGGGATTCAGAGAGAATGGTCTCGAAGAGATTGAGATTCCGGAGAAGAAGGGGGAGGAGGAGGAGGAGTCCGAATCGTCTTAATCACCCACGCGTATCCACTGTGATTGGCGACGTTCCACGCGCCACTAAAATTTGCTACTATTTTGACTTTGTCACCCTTAGCTAGAGATTGTACGGGTGTGTCACCTTCGATGGTGCACATCACACGTCTGTATCTGAATGGTATCTTTATAGTCAATACGTTACCCTCGAGTGGATCATCTATATTCTGTTTGTTCACGATGAATCTCGATTTACTTTCGTGAAGACCCTGTATGTGGTCGCGCGTCATAGTGTCTACCACGACACGCATGTACTTTTTATCGTTATATTCATACATGGGTTCGTACACTTCACAATCCATGGGAATCATGATTTCCTAGTATATATGATTATTAGAATTAAAGCTATAAGCACGAATAACACGAGTGTGATTCGAATGGGTTGATGTGGTTTTCTTGTGCCAAACTCTTGATGACAGAATGACCGACCAACCTCTATCGCCGCTTCGATGCTCGAGTATGGCGTATTTCTCGGCGACATCATACCACACATGGCCACGTTAGGATTTTCACCGAAGAATGGCAATTGTCCGTGTAGACTCAAAACACCCGATGATTGTTCGAATCGCCACGAACCATCCTTCCATTCCGCACCCCACCCTATTCTCGCGCGCGTGGGTTCGGGGAGATTGAGTTCTCGTATGACTTCCGCTTTGAGTGCATCCGGTTCCATGGCTAATACTTCGTCGGTCAGATCACATATGACACACGAAACAGTGTTTCCGTCCGCGAGTACTACCGGTTGAAGTCGAAGTCTCGTGTTCATGCCTATGTGTAAATCCGACTCGAGTTTCACGGGTTCGTCGTAATCGAGTAAGACGTTTATGCAGCCGTACGTGCTCGGCCCTATTTTCTTAGCCGCGTCTTCACCCCAATTATCACCGATGAGTTCGAGCGCTTTACTGTTGTCGACGCATAACACGAGGAGACCATCGTCTATCGAGACGCCATCCTTAAACGTGGCCGTGTAGCCATCTTTTCTGTAATCTACACTCTCTAGGTGTGTGTTAAACATGAATGTGGCACCCTTTTCGAGGAGAGCATTTTGCATCGCATCGTTCATGTGTTTACCGGACACGCGCTGCGTGCACTGCTTCGAAAGTCCCACGTGATCGAAACTATTCACGAACTCGTACGCGGACATGGTTTCCCATCCGACACCGTCCATCACGTATGTGATCGTCCGTATAAGATTTTCACCCGATTCCGACAGGGGGCCGAGTGCGTCTTTGAGCGATATGGATTTGTATTTGGTCTGTTTCGCTAACACGCGCGCGGCGAGAGACGTGAGCGCCGCGTAGTCGCGAATGTGTAAATTTTTGAATAGGGTCCGATATACGTCCGTGTCCACAGGTTCAAACACGTCATCCCATTTCATATCCATCTCTCTGAATAGACTATCCGTGTTCACGAACGCGTTATCGAATACGATTCTGTGTGCGTGTATGTCTCGCGTATCAGCGGACGGTTCCCACCACGAACCACCCACCGACGGTTTCCTGTCGTACACGATGACCTCGTGATCCGTCGACCTGAGTATTTCCCATGCGATAGACATGCCCGTGGGTCCGGCGCCGATCACGTGCACTCGCATTTATAATAGAGTACCAAAAAAATATACATATATTATAATGCAAGCTGAAAAGGAACTCAAAAAATTACAAAAAGTAAGGGACAAACGAAAAAAGAAAGTAGAAAAAAGTTATAAAAAATACTCTAAAAAATACGTTGTAAATAGTGCACGCACCCCCGCTTACGAAAAAAAGTATAATAATAATTATAATAAATTGAGAGATATAAACAAAAAACTTAATAATATTGCATCTAAAACGTTAATGAAAGAAAAGGGGTTGCTAGGAAAAAATAAAGCGATGGCACTTCTTAACGAGATAGAGAGAAAAGGCAAAAATATACCTAACATACCACAAAATATAAAGAATATCATATCAAATCAACTAAAGACTCGATCAAGGATAAACGTGACTCGAGAGTTGGTGTCAAATTTTAAGAAATACCCATTTCATATTCAAAAGAAGATCGTGTCTTTGTTAAAAAACACAAATATCCCGGTAAAAAATATCATGAATTATGAAACACTCGAATATATAATGAATAGAATCGATTCTAACACAAACCGTATGATGTATAAACCGGTTAAGCATTCAGTAAAAATGAAAATTCGTAAAGATGATTATAAAAACTATTATAATTCTGGTAAAACTTATATTGAATTCGCACGTTTAACATATCAACTAAATAATGCATTCAACTAAGCTGGAAGATACAACACATCGCGCGTGAGTTGATAGAAAATCATGAGACACACCGTCAACACGGTTTGGAAATCGAGGTACGGCATGGATGCGAATAGGAGAAATACGTTTAGTATGATGTGCATGGGAAACGGTTTCTCGGGTCCGTATTTCGTGTAGAAGCCGTACGTCGCACCCGCCGAAAGTATGATGGCATTCACGGCGGTGGCGTACGATGGACTATATAGGAACCACGCGGTATACAGAAGTGAAACGTAAGATATGAATATAGATCTCCTGAAAAGCTCCCTCACGCTGTCGACTATTAACATGGGTTTTTTCTCTATCAGTTTGGACTCCCAATGTGGACCAAGGATCAAGTAGGAAACATACAGAATTAAGAAAATGTACCACATTTTATAATATCGATAGAAAAAAAAATAAAAAAAATATTTTTTTCAAAACTTTTTTCTTTAAAAAGAAAGTGAAAAAAATATTTTTTTATTTTTTGTTTTTAAATTTCCAAAAAGTATGGTGTTACTTTATAAATTTATGTAGTGATTATATCTATTTCAAATCAATAGACGGAGTAGAACTCTAAAGTAACACCGTGTTTTTTGGAACTTTTTATGTAGAGAGTACACCAATTTCAGATCAAATGACGAGAATTTTGTAAAATTTTGAAAAGTAAAATAAAAAAAAATATTTTTTTCACTTTCTTTTTAAAGAAAAAAGTTTTGAAAAAAATATTTTTTTATTTTTTAAATTTTATCAGAATTAAAGATTTACCACCAACCATGTATAGATGAACACAATGTTAGCACGAGCGCTCAAAACCGCCGTCCCGGGACACACGGGCGTTGTCGTCGGAAGCAGAGAAGACATGATTCAAAGAACCGTGAGACAGAGTAGAGTGAAACTCTCGACTAAATATGTTTGGGATCCGAATCACATGACGTACACGACGATACACTACCTACCGGACGGGTCGCTGTACAACGCCATGACTTTAAAGAATAAAATATCCAAATAATGTAAGGATGCTGACATGTGCGTCACTGAAGATACCTTCACCCGTGAAACAGAAACGTAAAACGTGGAAGTTCGCGGCTGAATTCCTATGGAAGAAGAATTTTGTAAAAAATCAATCCGAACTCGGTGTCTGGACTCGGGATCAATTAATAGAACTCGGACCAACCTTTGTAAAGTTAGGCCAAATTGTATCAACGCGCGCAGACCTTTACCCTGTAGAGTTTACGCGAGAGCTCGAATCTTTACAGGATAATGTACCTCCGATAGACGAGGTATGTGTAAAAGATGTTGTAAACACCAATAATATATTTTCCGAGTTTAATTACACACCGTTCAAGTCTGCGAGTATAGGTCAGGTGCACATGGCGCGCTTACTCGACGGCAGAGAGGTCGTGGTAAAAATAAAGAGACCCGCCATCTACGACATAATGAAAAATGATACAGATAACATAATCGACGTTGTTAATTTTTTAGAGCGGGTGGGCATAGATACCGGTGCGACCTCCGGTCAAGTCTTGCACGAATCGATAGAGTACCTTTTATCGGAATCCGACTATGAAAAAGAGATGCACAACGCCAAACGCATGCGAAAAGCGTTTAAAGATGTTAAATGGGTCAAAATACCCAAGGTATACGAATCGTTTTCGACGCACGACATGATAGTCATGGAGTACGTAAAGTCGGATAAACTCACCGAAATAACAGACGAAAATGTAAACTCAAAGAAAATCTGTGAAGCGTTGATCACATCGTACGTGATTCAAACCATGGAAAAGGGGCTTTTTCACGCGGATCCACACCCGGGAAATCTGGGATTTTCGGATAAGGGTAAACTCGTATTTTACGATTTCGGGCTCGTCATAGATATTTCGGATGAATTAAAAATGGGATTTCAAGAACTCTTTAAATTTATAATAAACCGAGACACAAAGGGCATAGTAGACACACTCATACGACTGAAGATCGTAGTTCCAACGACCACCGATACCGATGACATAGAGATATTCTTCAAAACAACGTTAAATTATCTCGAAACATTGGATGTGAATGCATTTAAAAATGATATATTGGATGACGAAATACTCATGTCTCTCGCGGATAAAAAACCATTCTTGATACCAACATCGTTCGTGTATCTCGCGAAGGCATTTTCTACCGTCGAAGGTACGTGTATAAAATTAGATGAAAATTTCAATTATTATGAATATTTAGAGCCCATGATAAAGGATCAATTCATAGAATCGTTCGACATACAAGAAGCGCTCTCCACGTCCATGGAAATGCCGTCGCGCATACGAAACATAAGTACAGCTGTTCTGGGTTTGGAGGAATCCAGAACATCTATGAAAAGGTCGTTAGAAAAGACGAGGAAAGAGATGCGATACACGCAATACAGTGTATTGACTGCGGTACTCGCTGGAAATATGATAGAGCACTTACCTATGTTTACGTTGTTATCCATCATGAGTGCATGGTTTGCATTTACTTCTTATAAAAATCGATAGACGTTTCTTCCTTCTTTGGTTTCTTTTCATCCATAAAGAAAGCTTTGTGACTTTCCAAAATCTCACGGGATCGAGTCTTCTCACCCTCCGCGATTTCGGAAAGACGCTCACGAATGGTCGCAAAATCATCCGCGCGCTGTTTCTTCATTTGTTTACCGTATTTTTTGAACTTTTTACGAATGGACGTGATATTCGCTGACGTGGAGGCCGCGATGACAAACATTTACTATTTCTTAAGATTTTTTTTGGGGTGCGATTACAAATTAATATTGAGACGTTTGAGTTTTTCCTCAAACTCTCTGCGCTCACCCGGTGATTCAATCTTTTCACCACCGGCGAGGGCTCTGATCTCCGGTCCGGTCAAGTGCATGGCATCAATTCTAAAGTCCTTGAATGCTTCCATGGTGACCGGGATGAGCGGTTGAACGAGTTCATAAATCGCGTTGGCGTATTCACGGATCTCCATCTGGGCGTGTTCATCCATGCGAAGGTGGAGATAATGCATGAGATTGTGAAGATTAATCTTCCAATAGAATTCCGTATAGGTCGACTGTGGGAG
>Ga0222718_10002142_pt1 | contig 17995 bp, 23 predicted proteins | sample C33_27DmetaG_FD_165045 | JGI IMG/M metagenome (GOLD analysis project Ga0222718, IMG submission 165045) | Estuarine water microbial communities from San Francisco Bay, California, United States - C33_27D | ecosystem: Environmental > Aquatic > Marine > Unclassified | place: USA: California... | reverse complement strand
GTTGCTACCACGCATGAACACACCACCCCGTACGCCCCTAAAGTATGGTTTAGGGTACTCAGGTATATCAAACTCTTTCTGCGTTTTCTTACCTTGCACAGGGGCTGATACGCTAACTACACCTTCGCTTTCTCGGATGCGTTTACCCAACACAATCGGCGATTTTATTTCACCCCAAAGTGGGCAGTCTCGACAGATACCCTCGTTAAGTTCGTCAAAACGTACGCAAGTATATGGGCCTTTTATCTCGTCCAGCTTTTTGCGCATTTCTGCTTCGTTATAATCAGGGTGCCTATTCGAAATCTTCTCAGCGGCTTTGTCTGCATCCACGCAAAACTTTGCGATGGAAAGACCCGCTCTCCACAAAGGCTCGCTTACTTCTGCCTGTTTGGTCGCAATAAATTCTATTTGTTTGCATCCACGCCCTGCAAAAGTTTTTTCAACAATTGTTTTAAAAACATTCTCAGAGTTCTCGGCGTAAGCTTCGTACAGCGCATCAGTTCCCAAATCTATCTTGGTAACTGGCATCACAATGCCAAGTTTTTGGACAAACTCGGACAGAACCACAGGCTGCGGCATCTCTACGCCAAGGAACTCAGTGGGTAGCGGTGTATCTTCTTTGTAATTATGGGTGTGCGGCACACGCAATATACGTGATCTGTCTGCCGTAACCGCAGGGTCAGCGCGAAAACCGTTCTCAGAACAGGCTCGCTTCAATCGCTCCGCTGCATCTAGCCATGTGTCCACCGAAACCGCTTCGGTAAGGGGCCAGTAAACATGCACTCCTCTGCCGCTGTTGACCATCAAAGGTTTAGGCAGAGATAGTTGTTTACAAAACTTGCGTAAGTCGCCTACCGCTTCTTGTTGCGTGGCGTATTCTTTTGACGGGCCAACGTCTAAATCTAAGAACAAAGATTTAAATTCGTATGCGTTATCGTGCTTACGGTTGGTTGGTTCTTGGAAGGTTGCTAGAGCAAAATAGGTGTCCATCCCACTACTATCGAATTTCATAGCCGCTCTTTCGACTTCTTCGATAGTTTCGTAAAACTTAGTTACCTTTGTTTCTGTTTCTTTATGCGCTGCAAACACGCAATAGAAACCGTTCTCGCTCAATACTCCCTGTAAAAAATTTTTAACTTCCATGCTGCTGCTCCAAATGTTGTGGTGGGCCAACTTGCAAAACCCACCACAACAGGACTATCGTTAATGATCCGACTAATTTGCAGTTTAGTCGTCGTCCCAGTCATCAACGATAGATGCAAGGTCGTCAGCGGAATCAGAGGGAGCAGCTACCTCTTTCTTTTTGGCGACCTTTTTTGGCTGAGGTTCTGGCTCTGATTTCGGCAGATTATAAATGTCTACCTCGTCGTCCTTAACCTCACCCCCACGTGCCTGCACCCCATCTGTTTGGGATACTGTCAGCGTGATTGCTTGGATAGCTTCAGCACTATCCCTAATTGCCACGGCTTGTTCTAACTCTTCTTCTGAAAGAGGACGTGCCGCTTTGAAAAACAGTTTCGGCGTATCGCTGTTTTCGTCAAAAGACATTGTAGTAACCACAGCAATAGACGGTGTTTTGTGCGCCTTGAGGTGCTTGGCGTATGCTTGCATACCCATCTTACCGTCTTTGGCTTCACCGAAAATAGAGGTGGCGGGTAGGGACAACTGGTAAACATTCTCCATGTCCCCCTCTAAACACACTGCAAGACGTTGTGAGAACCTGCAAGCTTTGCTGTCACCCTGACCAGAACCTTTAATATTCTGAGGACACTCCATGCAGCGAGATGCTTGCATCTGATCTTTTGGTACATCAGAAGAAGGCTTTTGTGTATCGGGCGACCAGCAGGTAGGCGCAGATGGGTTTTCTGCATCGTACGCACCTTTGTAATACGTGCGTGATAGCTTTGCAGCGTTTACAATAACTACGTTCAAGAACCCATCGCTCTTGACGTTTATCTGTTCACCACCGACTAGCTGCCGAAAACGACCACCGCGCAAGCTAATTCTACGGTTTTGATTACCACCCGAACCACCTGACAGGTTGTCATCAACATCCTGCAAAGACTTAAACAAGTCGCTAGAGACTAGGGAATTACCACCTTCAAAGAGGGTCATGTCTGACATATTGTTCTCCATCAATATTCATTATACAGGGGACTATCTTGCCCCTTTTGTTGTGCGGCTGTCAACGCCGCTTCTACATCATCAAGCCGAAACCGATAAACTTCTCCGACTTTAATGTATGTATCTAATGGGATTGCCCCATTTCTGCACCATTTTCTGATAGTGGATACAGATACTTGAAAGTAATCCGCTACAGCATTTATGTTTGTGTAGGGGGTTTCTACGTCACTCATTTTTTCCTCACAGAAATAACGTACTCAGAGTCCACGTTTAAACCCGCTGGCATCAGGTCTGGGTTCTCCTCAAGAAATTGTCGTACGTTTGTTTGATTGAGGCGCTTCTCAAAGAACTCAGGCAAGTTATGCTCCATTATGAATGAGTGCATAGACTCCCAATCATTCGTCCAGTAGCGCGATTTAATTGTGCGATAGAACAACCCTGCGGCTGTCTTAACGCTATCTACGTTATGCTCTTTGCAGTGATCTAACAAAGCGCGTTTTATTTTATCTTGCTTATCTGCAAGCTGGTCATCCTTTTCAGCGAACTCCGCTTTCAATTCTGACCGTTTTGTACGTATGTTTACATACGCTTTTACCAACTTCTCGACGGGAACCGTCATCGGTGTTCTCCATTTTATAGTTATATTACTGTTATATAGTGACTTATGTTACTTAGTCAAGTATTTCTTTGTACAGATTTATCATTTCTGTGTGTATATTGATACGCTCGTCTAACATACGATAAATGCGTTTTTCTGCGCTAGATCCCGCAAGCTGTATAACTGTGCATTTATGCTTCTGTCCTGATCTGTGAACACGTGCATTTGCTTGCGCATAAGTTTCAAGGGAAGACGTTGGCCCCCACCATACCACGGTGTTTGCAGCGGTCAGCGTAACTCCATGAGCCGCAGCTTGCGGTTGGATTACTAAGACTTCTGGATCTGGTTCACTTTGAAAACGGGCAAATATCTCGGTGCGCTTAGGTGCAGAAACATCTCCTCGTATGACAGCAGACGATATGTCGTCACTGGTTAGCTTTTCTACAAGCAGGTCGATAGTGTGCTTGAAAGGCACAAAGATAAGAACTTTTTGGCTGCTTTCATCTATAACTTCTTTGAGTGCTTGGTATCGGCTCTTGATATCAAACTGCACTGTGTCACCATCATCGGTATAAATCGCACCCGCACTTATTTGTAGGAGTTTGTTCAGTCCAATCGCTGCGTTTGCAGCGGTAACTTCTTCACCTGCGACTTCCATTACCATCTTTTTCCGCAGTGTCTCGTAGTATTTCTTTTGTTGTGATGTCATTTCGACGAAGCGTTTGGTGTACGTCATGTCTGGCAGATCAAGACATTCATCTTTTGTAAATCTGATAGCAGGTTGAAGCACCCTGTGGACTGTATCTTTTGCCGTTTCTTTAGGTTTGTAGGTGAACTGCGTGTATTTATACATCACCATATCACGCCAAGATCCAAAGAACCTCGGCACCGATAGTGGGTTGACTAGCTTGGCTAGACCGTACGCATCAAGGGGGGACTGTGCAGCGGGTGTACCCGTCATCATCCACAGCCAATCTTTCTCCCCTATAAGTTTGTTTAGGGTTTTCCACCGTTTGGTCTGTGCGTTCTTGTAGTGCGTAGCTTCGTCCACAATAAACAAATCGAAGCCACCGTTGGCTATCTCGTCTTTTACAATGTCAACGCCATCGTAGTTTATGATAACGAACTCCGCGCCCCCGTTTATAATCTTTTGGCGTTTCTCTTTGCTACCGTAAGCCACATCAACCGTGCGGTGCATTGCAAAAGAAAACAAATCATTCCGCCACGCGCTATCCATGATCGACAGTGGGCAGATAACCAAAGCGCGTTTTATTTTACCGTGGGTCATCAAGTAGTCCGCCGCCCAAATTGCAGAGGCGGTCTTGCCTGTACCCTGCTCATTGAAGCAAAAAGACTTTTTGTTGTTCGTCAGAAATGCAGCGGTGTCCTTCTGATGTTCGTAAGGTTTATACTGCCCGGGCCACTTGTAACGTCTAGTAATGGGTGACGGTACGTTTATATTTAAACCTAATAGTTTGTGGACTTCATCAAGCCCCCAATTTACGACGACTTTATTCATCGGCAACTCCTTACTTTTAGGGATTACCGCCGTGATCTGTTTAGGATTACGGACCTTCAGCAGTAATGCTTTGTCCCTTATGATTTCCATGTTGTTCTCCGTGGTAGTGTTTCACTACCGTTTTTTCTTGGGACTGCTCAACGCACCCCCACCTGCACGATTTTTCTTGCGGCTCTGGACTTTGTACCCATCTTTGTTTGTGCCGCCTTTACTCAATGGTTTTTTGTGAGCAATGTCTTTGCCCTCACGTTTATCGGCTACGCCGTTCTTGTTTGCATCCTTACCTGTCTTGTCCATCGCTCGACGCGCACGTTGGCGCTCCATGCGATCAGAGTGTTCTCCTCTGGATTTTTGTTGTTCGTATTCTTTTTTATAGGGGCGGGGTTTGTTTTTGTAAGGCATCAGTTCTTTCCGTTATGTGGGCATTCTACAACTGGACAATGGCGCTTACACAAGCCAGATGGACGTGGGTTCCAAACGTCTGCTTTAAACGCCTTCTCCATCTTACCATAAATTCCTAACCATTTCTCCCAAAGAAGTGGCTCTGAATCAATTTCATATTGGTGCTTTACTAGCTTATTTGCGACAACAAATAACAGCCCCGCCCGTACTTTCTTAATATCGGGGTAATGCTTGAACACTGACATAGCCATCAACTCAAGCTGCCCCTTGTCTGCATATTGCGCAGACCTTCCTGTCTTATAATCTATGACCCAAGCAGTTTCGGCGAGAGTGTCCACGATCAACAAATCTGCGATACCGCGAAACCACACACGCTTACTGAAGAAGTCGCATGGTTCAAGATCAGCCGTTAGTCCCAACTTCTTTTCACACAGTTTAACACCACGCTTTTTATTCAGGGCATCAAGTGTATCCTTGATAAAATCGAACTTTTTAGGCAGGGGCTTACCTTCGCCGATATAATTTTCACACGCCTTGTGGAACTCAGTGCCGTAGCGCATGGCTTCTGTCTCTTCGACAGGGTACTCCTTCAATATTTTTTCGTGGTAGAACTGTTTCGGACACGTCTCAAACGCTTTAGCCTTACTGAACGACCAAGGTGCTATGCTCACTCACAATCTCCGTATGATTTTCCTGTGCCGCTCTCGCAGTCTACAGGTAGCCCTGCTGCCCAATCGGGTGTCCACCGCATACATTCTTCGACATATGCTTGCGCTGCATCGACCTCTTCGTCACGAACGCAGCAAACAATCGAGTCGTGTACCGTCAACACCACTTTGTATTTCTTACTTATTTTTAACATTTGCTCGCCTATGATGCAACGTGCTAGTGCTTGGCACACGTTTTCTATTACCTTGCCACCATATATTCTGGTGCGTCCACGGCGTGTTTTGTAGCTGTACTCAAGACCTTTTTCGCCCTGCTCACTACCTAAATTCTCATAGATGATGCTTAGTTTGCTCGGCATGATCAGCGAACTTTCTGCCGCTGCAACCTGCACCACGCCTTTACGCCCAAACTGCGCGGCCCTTTTGTTTGCAAGCTGCTGCACCATGTAATGAGCATCGCGCCATACCTTACTAATTTTGTAGTTGGCGTCACGATAGATGCTTATGATCCTACGGGCTTCGTCAGGTGACACTTCAAACCCAAACGTCTTTAGCTGCACCCCGAACTTCTCAGCACCCATGCCGTAACCTGCGCCAAGGATTGTGGTCTTACCAACGAACCGTTGATCCTTCGTGACATCCTCTTCTTCACAGTTGTATATACGTGCCGCCATTTTGACGTATACATCTTCGCCTTTCGCAAATGCGTTTGTGAGATCATCTTGCCCTGCGAACCATGCCAACACCCGTGCTTCGATCTGCGAACTGTCTGCTTCTACCAGAGTGCAGCCTTCGGGGGCGATCAGTGCCTTCTTTAGTTTCTTGGCGTTTGGCCCACGGCTCGGCAGGTTTTGTAGGTTTATCTTGTCAGCCCCACCCCAACGACCAGTGTGCGCGGCGTAGTATCTTACGGGGACCGGAAGCAGTCCACGTTTACAAATATCTATAAACCTCTCTGTACGTGTTTCTTCTAAGGTACTTTTGCTACCCAAACGTGCCGCCACCAGAGATTGCACCCGATCATCATCGTGTTCTTGCAGAGCCTTAAAGCCTTCGTCAGACTTGGCAAAGGCGTACGTCTGCTTGTTTGTTGTTGGGCTGATTTTCATCGGGGGTTCTACCCCAACACTTTTGAGTAAATCTGCAAACTTAGGGTTTGACATAAGATCTTTCTTGTCGGTGACGTTTGCGTCACGCAACAGTTTGTCTTTGCGATCTTTGACATCTTCTAAATGCTGCTCCAACAACTCAAGGTCCAGATCCAACGTGGGTTCAATGAACATCCGCAGCGTGAGGTCAATCAGTTTTAATTCTTGTCGGGGAAACACACGCCCCATCATCGTGAATAATTTGTAGGTTAAATCTACATCGTTCTTGGCATAGCCGCCGTACCGTGCAAGTTCTTGCTCAGTAAAATCGGTTTGGCGTTTCCCTTTGGCGTTGTTGACTTCGGTGCCTTTGACGCCCACGCCGTATCGCTCTGCCACAGCTTTCAAGGATGCACTTGTTTCGATGCCGTGCAGGGCGCGAGACATGCACATAGTGTCAAACCACACCTTTGGCTTCACGCCGTACCGCCATGAAAGTATAGCACCATCGAACATCGTGTTGTGACACAAGATGGCGCTGTCAGAGAAGTTTATGTGTGATAGTAAACGGGATAGTTGATCCCCATCAACTATCCACTTTGTAGCCTTGTCGTTCTTTTTGATTGCAAGGCCAATGACTTCGAAACGCCTATCACGCACGTATTCTTCCGTTGTCATCTTGGACAACGAATAGTCTTTGTCGTAGTACGTTTCGAAGTCTAAGGTGTATACGTCCATTATCTTTGACTTATTTCACCACCAAGTGCCATGTACCCACAGACATCTACATAGTTGTCTATGTGCTTGTTGTTTCCGTGAAGCCTAGCGACCTTCATCAAAGCCAACATGACTGGTACGTCATCGACTTTTATGTAATCACGCAGTCCAAGATGCGCGTTCCAGTACGCAGCCATCAATACAAAGTTACTTTCTGCATCGCCGTGCTGCTCGGCACGATCTTTACTGACAAGTGTCTCAGCTTCTTTGAGAATACTTGTGCGCGTAACTGACAGCGGTGGATCGAAGGGCAGTTCAAGCTGTTCCTCTTCTGGCTTCTCGCACTTCATCACTATTGATTTCGGCGCTTCTAGCACCTCTTTCGGCGTACCGATTTTCTTCATCAGCATAAATACATACGCCTCTGAAGATTTTGTTGCCTTTGCAATTTGCTTCGCAGTTGCCTTTGGGTGTTTAATTTTATACGCCCAAATCTTATCGGCTTTCTTCTGTTTAACCATTATGTCCTCCTAGACATTTTTACCTGCAATACGCAGTTGTTTTACGAACTCTTTGAGTTCCCTTCTTGCCCGATCCCAATCCTGATTGACATTCGGGTGCTTAAATTGCGTCCTTAGACTTTCGTTTTGGTAATGATCTACCTCTCGACGAAGGTGACGCAAAAGTGCTTCTTCAACAGGTGTAAGTTTTTCACTCAAAACGGTGGCTCCTCTCCCTCATAACTTGGTTTCCACGCTACGTATTCTTCACGTACGCTTACGTGTTCTTCCCGTTCTTCTACCAGCCCCATCTCTTTTAGAAACAGGGCTAGTTCTTGTGACACATTATCAAGCTGCATCTTCGTCGTCTATGCCGCGCAACGCATGAACGAGTTGTTCCATCGGCGTAACGTCATGCCCTACATGTTCGACACAGCCCCGATACCTAGCCAACCACGCAGCCAAAGCCTGCGCAGCTTGCAGTCGCAATTCTTGTTGCGAAACTTCACTTGAAGGATCAAAAGGGACGTACCCGCCCCCATGCTTTCTGTCTTTCATGGGACTAATGTAAGCTGGGTAATCAGCTACTTTGATACGCACCTTAACATCTTTCACTGCCTCATGTTTAACAGTGATGCGAAGTCCGCGAATAAGTCCCGCAATCCGATCCTTCTCGTACTCTTCGATCTTCTTGTCATCGGAAGCACCGAAGACGTAATCGTAAAATTCGTGATCTGGTTTTTGTTTTAGCCATTCACGTATGTGCGCGACATCAAGAGTATTTCTACCTGTTTCTGCCGCGTATTCATTTATAAGCCGCTGCTTATCGCTCTTCTTGAAGTTCATATTTTCTCCATTTCAAGTTAATATTAAAAACCAAGCCGGACCATACCGTTTATGCGCCCCAACTCGCCGAACCCGTCCAAACCGGACCGTTCCCCGACCGCCCCCCTTGCCATAACAAACCGAACCTGACCAGACCCTATTTCGCCGCACCGGAACATGACCGCCTTGCCATTTCTCACCTCGACCGACCATACCTCACCGAACCGTTCCCCGACCGCCGTGCCCAACCTAGACTGACTGTGCCGAACCGCACCATGACCGCCCTACCGAGACCCAACATGCCTGACTTACCACACCAAAGCGCACCGAAACACGACCGCCCTACCTAACCTCGCCCGAACGCATCGCGCCCTAACGTACCTCACCCAGACCGCCGTAACTGACCGAACCACGCAGAACCAAAGCAAACCTGACCGCACCGCGCCTCGACCGCCAGACCTTGACCAGCCGAACCTTATACGACCCAACCGAACCGCGACCGCCATGCCGTGACCGCTATGTACCATGCCAAAACCACTCCCGAACTCATCACACCTCGCCTAGACCGCCCTACCATGACCCACCGTGACTCAACTCGACCCGACACGCCTTGCCTTGACCGCCCTGACTGACCGTGATCAAACTGAACGGGCCATACCTAGACCGACATGCCGTGACCCAACTGACCTAACCCCGTCGAACCAAACCTTGCCTTGACCGCCATACCTCGACTGACCGCAACCCAACTGACCGCTACGTGCCTCACCACACCGCGCCTCGACCGCCTTGACCAAAAGGGGGAAGGGGCATTGCTGCCCCAACCTTTATTCTGCTGCAATGTCCTGTATATCCGCATCGAAGCGACGACCCATCTCTGACTTGACATATTCTACCAAGTCCGCTGTAACATCGTCGGCATACTCAGGATTATCCATCGCTGCCTGTTGGACATCACGCCCCTCAAGCATCAATTCATCCCAAACTTTTTGTGGTGAACTACCGTCTGGCATAAAGTCTGTCCAATCATCTCCGCTATCAGATGTACCAACGACAAATGTGCCATAAGACCCACGGCCTTTCTCTTGCCGAAAATCACCGATACCAATGATTGCACCCGCATTGCTGAGTAGTGATACAATACCATAGGCGCTGAGTGTTGGTTGAACATAGGCGATATCAACCTCTGCGCACCAACGCGGTAGATAACAACGTGTCCGTATGTCTGGCGTACGTTTAATATCTGCGGTGCGAACTATGTCAGTCTTTAACTGTGGTTTACCCCATATCTGAATGTGGGTTTGCGGCATAAAGATCAGACGTTGCACAGACGCTTTGGACACATTTTCTGTCTCAAGTGCTGCTGTAGCCATAGCAGCTTTGACCCCCGGAGCAGGGAAACATAGTAGTGTTTCTCCAAACTCCTTTTTGTATGCGGAGTCATAGAACTCTCTTACGGGATCGTGTTTCATCCCTGTTAGCTGCTTCTTACCTTTGACCTTTTCTTTCGGTGCAGCAAGATCGCGCATTGTTTTGACGCTCATGCTGTTGAAGTAAAGAGGTGTTGTACCAACCATCCGTAAACGGACACGACCCTTCTTGAACTGACTAATTTTAAGTGTTTGTTCTGAAGGTTCTACGGTTTCTTTTTGCTTGAAAGCCATGTTTGTTGTTTTCCATTATCAAGAGTTTGCAGGGTTTGCCCTACTTGTGAAAGGTTATCTTCATTGATAACCAGCGAAATGCCACCTGCTGCTGCGATGTCTTTAAGGTTTTTCTGCTGCAACGGGGTGGGCTTGTTGCTGCCAGCCTTACATTCAATACCGACAAAGAAGCCGTTGTAACATGCAACTACATCAGGCACACCGCTGCGCCCGTAGCCACCTGTCACAGGGTAAAAGAAGTAGGCACCGAACTCTTTAAGTGTGGCGACAACTTTCTTTTTTACTTTAGCTTCTGGTGTCATGTATTTCCCGTAGTAACTGGCATCAAACGAGGGCGGTTTCCCGCCCCCGAAATTGGTAGTGTTTCACTACTCGTCGTGGAACAACCAAAAGGTATTTGCATCTATGCGCTGACCAACACCTTCGACTGGTTCTGTCGGTGGTATATGGTTAGTCATCATTAGCACAGCTACCTTTCGTTGTACCCACTCGGGTGTGTCACGTATGTTCATATAGTGGCCTAAAGCTGTCGCGTCAATAGCTTCTAGGCCAAAACATATAATTTCTACCTTTCCCGTAGTAGGATATAGTAGGACGCGATAAGTCTTGTTATCACATACGCTCACGTGGTGTCAACTGTTTCTGATGTAAAAAATGTTTTCGGAAAAACGATAGCCTACACCTGCGACATAATGTTCATCTTGCACCATTGACAGTACCGATAATTTAGCCAAGATGTCGTGGGGGATTTCTTCTTGGGAATATACTTTTACCTGCTCGGTATCCAAGTCGATCCCCCACGAAAACGTACTTTTGTGTACGTCTATGTTCTCGGCGACACGATACTTAGGTTTGCCAAACACTGAGATCACTTCAACAAAAGTAAACGGTTGCGACTCAGAATTTTCAGTAGCGTTGAGTTCTTTCATGGAGTTGAAGAACGTACTAAGTTTCTCACCAACTTCGGCGTTCATAAACTCATAACCTGTTTCCACCAGATGCTTCAGTTCCGCTTGAAGTGCATTCGGTCTACCGAACCCATATTCACCAGTGTCAAACAAGCTGGGTAAAAGTTCTTTCTTTACTTCTTTCACAACCTTACGCGCTTCGTCTATGACATTACGTGACGCACTAGAACATCTGTCTCCTGATAGCTGAAGGATCTGCGCTATTGACAATGGGCGCAGTGCGGCACAGTTCTTCACAGCTTGTTTCAGTGAGGTCGTTACCCGCATATTTAAGTGCCTACCATGTCCGTACTTACCGTTGAAGATTTGCGGCGAGAACACAGCGTAACGCTTCGTCCCATCACCACCTTTCAAGAAATCCCCGAACCCTATCTCACCCATACAGTAGTTGTCACCTTCTCGGTACACCCATGCAAGATTACTCTGAGCGGCTCTAGGCGATACTATGTATCCTTTCATCTTCCGCATCAGTTCATCCGCAAACTCCCTGAGTTCGCTGCTCCACCGCGTCTCGGCACCTGCTGCATTAGCTTGCTGCTTGGCTTCTTTGACCGTTAGCAGCGGCATATAAATTTTGTTAGCCATTGTCGTTCTCCTTTGTTACGAAACCTGCGTTGTTGTTTATAAAGTAGTTGTACTGTCTACGTACTTTTTGCAGGTCATCTTTGGTTTGTATTTTCTTGATTGGGTACTCACGATTGTAATACCAACCATCGCTTGTGGTCTTTGCAAACATCAACCAGTAGTTCAAACGCATGGGATGCTCTTCGAATTGAAGCACCTCACGTGCGTACTTCGGTAGCCAGTTCACTCTTCGCACCCACCTATGATCAATGTCGGGCCTGTCAGAGAAAAATTTGTCTATCTCCGTCATCATTTTCTGCATGTACTCTTCATCTTCTAGCGGCAGCATCGGCGTCATTGTCATACCCCACTCAAAGAACTTTTTGATAGCGTCCTTGTACTTATCTTTCTCAGACTTGTTTACACGTGGTGCAGTAGGCACAGACCTACCGGACTTGCCATCGTGTCTCCACGACCCATCCTCGTTCTGTATAAATACCAGAGCGCAATTGTCATCGTGCTTCTGCTTCCACTTATCCCACCTGTTCTTAGTCTTGTTCGCATATTCATGTGGTAGTACCTTCTTGTTTTTGGCGAGATAGTGTTTTGTTCCGTTGCACTGTATGTACTGCTTACCGTTGTCGATAACCAAATATAGATTAGGTGGTAGGTTGCGTTGTAAGAAACTATACCTGCTGTTAAAGGATACGAATGATGGGCCTGTACCATTCATCACACGCAAAGATGTTGTACCGTCTCGGTGTTTACGCCACACGAGCGGCGCATAGTAACACATGTCACCCGTTTCACCTGCGTTTAAATAAAACAACGGGTCGCCACGATGGTAGCCATCGCTCAGTGCGTAGCAGTTTCGGCTTACCTTGACGATACGCTCCCATTTACGCGCACGATCACCGATAGGACGTACGTCATGTGAACGTGGGTGCTTGCACGAAACAAGTACCCTCGTATCTTCGTAGTGTTTCACTACACCCTCAAAGTTGTCTATGCGAGTATAATAAAGTGCCATTAGCTATTCTCCATTGGTCTGGCTCTCGGCCTTATGTAAGTTGAAACGGTATCTGTAACGTAACAAAACATCATTATGTCATTACTATACAGACCCGTCAGGTGGTCATAGATGGGGTCAGCTAGACCCCGATCCATTGCTTGTTGGCAGTGCTCCTCGGTCGCATAAACGATACTTGCCATTGGCGCTGCGCCGTATTCTGGAACCTCGTAATCAATGAACAAGATTGTGAAGAACTCAATCATATGTCCCTCGACGTGATGTTCACTTTGCTGCCGACACTTGGGTTGGCGTTGTCATTGTCCATGATGCACCAGAGGACAGGCATCGACCACTGACCCCAACCACCGAACAGGTAGCCATCTGTCAGGACGATAGCCGCTTGCGCGTTGATGCTGTTGTCACGAATGTAGTCGGTGACGCATGTCACGTCAGTGCCACCACCCCCTGCTGGTTTGGTAGACTTGACCAGATCATCGAGCTGGCGAGCGTTATACTTCTCGTCACGACAAATTTGTGTGTCCCAGTAAAGTACACGTACACCGTCAGGACGTACCGTATCACAGATCTCTTTGATCTCAGACAAGAACGCAGTGAGTTCACGCTGCCCGATAGAACCAGACGTGTCGATAGCCAGCACAAGTTCACCAACAGTTTCGGCGATGCCGCTTGGCATGACGATACCCATGCCAATGTATCTGCGGTTTGGTTTGCGATATGTGCTGTAGTCTGACCCTGCACAAGTATTGCACACAAACTCACGCAATACCTCGCGCCAATCTACCTGCGGTTTCAACAGTTCTTCAAGGTCACGATCACCACCGCTGCCCGTCTTACTTGCCACCAACGCACCTTGGCGAATAGCTTCGTCAAGTTCACGTGCCAGTTCACGCCTCTCCTCGGCGTCCATTTCCTGCGCACCTTCCCAGTCATGTTGATCAAAGGGAGCCTGTCCATTCGGTAGTGTTTCACTACCACCATCACCAGCGCCACCGCTTTTACTGCGCCCGCCTCCGTCGTTCTGTTGTTCATCACACAGCAACTTGTATACCTGTGCGCTATCCATGCCACGATACTTCTCGTCGTAACATCCTTTCTCCAAGGCTCCTGTCATGGTGGCGAACTTGTCTGTGTTCTCGTCCGCAATCTTGATGTTGATCACGTAGTCGTTCGCACAGTTGGCGAGTTGTGGGTTCTCGTCATACAAGTGACGCCAGATGTGCAGGTGCTTGTAGAGTTTGTGATACACTTCGTGCAGCACAAGGAAACGTAACTCTGCATCGTTCAGTAGCTTTACGAAGTTACGTCCATAGAACTCGTCACGTCCGTTAGTGTACGCAGTTATACTTACATCGTCTGCGTAATCTTCCACGATCTCGCGCTTGCCGATCATCAGAACAGATGCCAAGTGTACGTACTTCGGGTTGCTCATTATGGCAACAACGGCTTTTGTCAGCCGTTGCTCCTCTGTTAAGTTTTGCATAAACATTAGTTGTTCTCCTTTTTCTTTTGCTTACGCTTCATGCTTTCTGCGGCACGGCGCGTTGCACGATTTATTACTTCTGGAATTTCGCTGCGCTTGTTATATTCTCTAGTGCTTTGGTAATCCCGTGCGGGTGATCGTGTAATACTCTTTCCCAAAAAACCCCTCCCCATCACAACATCTCCTCTGTTAAGTTTTGCATAAACATCAGTCATTCTCCAAGTGATGTGCTTCTACGATTGTGGCTTGCCGAATTACTTCGGCATTCCACACGGCTGCATCTTCCAATGCTTGTTCGCGGCTCTCGCACTGTGTCCAGAACTCGATGCCGTCCTCTTTCATCAGATACCAATCCATTACACTTTGTCCGCTGTATAAAGGTGGCTGTTCTGCATCGCCCATTCGGTGAACTTCTTGTTAGTCATCACCATAGACTGCTTGCTGTACTTCGGTGAGCGAACACCGTTAGCAAACAATGCTTGTGCCTCGGCGTCGAGACGTGGCAAGTAATCCATCCAAGAGTTGAGCCAGTCTTTGTCCAACGCAGACAAAGTTCTGTACACAACCATACAAACGGCTGCTGCTGAGGTAGGCACTTTCGCATCCTTCGGACTGTCCTTGATTGATTGCAGTGAAGGCAGTTGGTCAGCCATCTTCACGAATGCCATCAGATCCATCGCAGCACGATCACCGATTGTACCCATCAGGGCAGCGGTTAGCGTCTGGTCGTCAAGGCTCGCACGGGTGTGCAGTATGTCAGACGCCGCGTGTAAAGATCTTGGTGTAACAAACGCAGCGCGTGGCGCTTTCGGATGGAAGATGTAGGGGTTCTCCTCTGGATCTCTGACTTCCTCAAACGACTGCATCAGTTGCGGAGTGTCCTTCACCCAACCCAACAAAGTGTGGTCGATACCGTTGTTGATACCCCATTCGATCCAGTCCATGTGGTCGGTCTTGCGAACTTGCACGACTGTGATGCGGTTACGTGCATGAGGTGGCAACAAGTCACCAACACCCTCGCTACCTTTGTTTGTAGTAGCGAACACGATACTGTCGGGATGTAGTGAAACACTACCAATCTTACGCTCTAGCATCAGACGCAGCATACCGTTCTTGACTGCGGGATTAGCTTTGCCAAACTCGTCAATCATCAGGATAATCGGACCTTCGTGATGCGCACCCAACTCCTCGTTAGGCATCATGCGTACACAGTTATCTGTCTCCACAGTTTGCAACGATGGGATCATCATATCGCCAAGGTCTTTTGTGGTGCAGTCAAAATACACAGGGGTGTGTGTCGGCAACGCTTCTGCCAGCGTTGTCAGGGTTGACGATTTGCCGTTACCCATGTCACCCTGCATCAGGACGGTGCGCTTGTGGCCCACCGCTTTGATAAGATCAACGCACTGGTCGAGTGACAGGGCGTACATTGCTTGTGCTTGGTTAGTCATTTTGTGTTCTCCATTACACAGAAAGTTGTTTTGGTGTGTGCCATTACCCTAGATCTACAGGTCAAGAGATGGCAACGCTTTGATCGCAGCGTCCACCGCTGCTTTAGTTTCGGCGCGGAAGTAGTCATCCTCACGCAGGGCATCGGGCGTAACACCCGACATGGCTTCATCCAAACGGTCTGCCATCGCAGCCATCTGAGTTGAATTGGTTACATTGAACACCCGCAGCAATTCGATCATCTCAGTGACATTTGTCACAAGTGTATCGCGGAATACTTTCTTGTCCTCTTTACTGCTGTAGTCCAAACGCTCCGACATACGAGCGAGAGCCTCGTGCAGACGTGTCCACACATCGTTCATCGCACGTTCGTATTGCGTGGCGTAGAACTCTTGGTACTTCTGCTGCACCTCGTTCAACGCCTCGTTGCCGATATCGACGCGGAAGTCACCTGCATCTGGCAGGGGCATGTAGTTTATGGTGAAAGAGAACTTACGGCGCAAGGTCTCGATTGTGGGATAGTCATCACGTGAAAACAAGTTGCCAAGCTTCATCTGCACGTCGATCACCTCGTCGTTGTAGCTGGCAAGGAAGTTCTCGACCAGACGATAGAACTCATTCTGCATCTGCGTTATGGTTTGATTGTATTTGAAATAGATTTTGGTTGGCAGCAGACGTAGGCCAGAGTTTGACCAAGGCATCGTCATCGCAGCGTGTATGCCACGTGTCGCATCCACGTGTCGCTGTATCGCACGTAAGTTGTCACTGTCTGCGAGTAGCTTTTTGTTGACGTTGGCAACACCTGCCTCTGCGTGGTTTTGTGTGACAACATCTTGTGATGCGCGCTTGTCGAGTTTGCGACCGATCCAGTTACGGATGTTTAGCTCGCCAAGCATCGAAGACGATGCGAGTGTCGGTGCGGTCTGTGGTAGTGTTTCACTACCGTTGAATTGATTCATAGCGTTCATTTTGCTCTCCATTAGTTAGCATATTTGTTTAGACCGAGTAGGTCTTCGCGGCGTGTGATAAGTGTCGCCGCTTGCTTGTGTGCGATAGGTGCAACGCACCATGACGCACGGTGTTGTTCGGCGCGGATGTCTCCGCAGTCGAGACAGAAGTTGTAGCCGAGTTGTCTACGACGATAGTCAAACTTTTCGCCGCATAGGTGGCAGGTCACTTTCTTTCTAGCCATTGTCACGTGCCTCCAGAATTTGCAGTGCGTGTTCGAGTGCTTCCTGCTCGTCACTAATCCCGTAGCAAGTGAAGCATTCAAAATCGACCCATTGTCCGCCGATTGGCGTTTGGATGTTAAATGTCGAAGATCCGTTCCATTCGATACGGATGTAGTCGCCGTTGTGTTCTAGTTCCCAATACTTCATTCTGTTCTCCATTGGTTTCGGTAGTGTTTCACTACAGTTTGTTTTGTTGGCAGGATTGCCGATTAGGGGGCGGTCGCCCCGACGTTGCGTTGTGCTGTTTACCACAACTTCTTATACTATAGCATATATAGTGACAAATGTCAAGTTTTCGTGACCTATCGTTTATTTACTGACGCGGGACTATAATGTTCGTTTTCTGGTAGTGTTTCACTACAAATACGTTGCCAGAGTAAAGTTCGTTAATGTTCGTTTAGTGGTGTCTGTAAGTTATTGAAAAGAAAGCAATGTTCGAAAGTTCGTTTGTTCTTGGGTTATGAAGGGGGTTTTTGTGAGGATGTGGTGAAGCGAACAATCGCAAAAAGAGGGGGCCTCGTATATAGGGTATCTTTTTAAATTGCGAACATTAGGAACATTAGGAACATTACTTTAAAATCAATAACTTATTTTTATGCAAAAACGAACATTATGGAACTTCTTTGCGAACATTATCAAATCCGCAATGCTGCTTTGAGAACTGGTATCGAAAAGGTAGTGAAGCACTACACCTTTCCACATGCAGTATAAAAGTGCAGGCGTAGAAATTTTCCGTGGGCCTACACACCACAACTTCTTTCTGTGTGTTTAGTCTGAGGCGCGAAGCTGCTTCGAGAACTGGCATCAATGGGGTAGTGAATAACTACCAAAATCAAGACACAAAAAAAGCCCCGAACCTTTCGGCTCGGGGCGGTGGGTTAGATGAAAAGTACCGTTAACGTGAACAGTGTCACTGCGCAGGTGGACGTAATGTAAAACCAGCACGTGTAGACAATTCCCCATGCGTCAACTTGCTTTCGTATGAGGCGTTTAATAGAAGTAAATCCTTCCATACTTTTTCTCCGAATTGCTCGATTAGATATTCTTTATTGCGAAGCAATTGATGGCGCGGTGACCGCGCCATCATTGCCAGTGTGTATTTACTGGCGTGTTGCATTAGCCAATGACCTTGATCAAGGCGTTGAGGTTTTGAACCAGATCGTCGAG
>Ga0222718_10002141_pt1 | contig 17998 bp, 21 predicted proteins | sample C33_27DmetaG_FD_165045 | JGI IMG/M metagenome (GOLD analysis project Ga0222718, IMG submission 165045) | Estuarine water microbial communities from San Francisco Bay, California, United States - C33_27D | ecosystem: Environmental > Aquatic > Marine > Unclassified | place: USA: California... | reverse complement strand
CTCTTGAGCTCCCGAAGCTCTGCCCGTTGGTCATCCCAGTACGCGTCATGCTGTGCAAGGATGCGCTCAATGTCTTGTGGTTTCATGCCGTGCCCTCAATATCAGAATGGTAGCCCATAGCTGTTGACCCGTCTTGCCTTTGCCTTGTCTATTAACTGTTCGGCACGTACGCGGGTTGCCCGGTGCCCTTCAGTGCGCCAAGAAGGGGGCACATCTGCAAGGCAACGATACGCAAGCGCACAAGCCATTGCAAGGTCATCGTGGTTGCCCGGTGGTGCTTCGGGGGTGGCTTTGCCGGGTGGCAGTGTCAGGCTACGAAGCTCAAGCCACAATGCCCGGTCCATGTTCTGGATCACTTCAAGGTGGTCTCTTAGGGTGCTCAACGCTTGCAACTTGCTTTGCATGGTGGTGACCCAGGGCTTTCCCGTGCGCGGGTCTCTCCATTGGGTGCGGTATCCGCAATGGTCAAGCTCGAGCAAGAGGGCATGCCCGTGGTTGTTGCTCTCAGTGAGCACCAAGGCTTGGTTGTACCGGGTGGCAACCCTAACCACTTCATGCGCCCAATCACGGGGCGTCATCGTGTTGCTGCGCTGTACGAATACTGGTTGCAGGGTGCCAACGCTCACCACCACCAATGCAGAAAAGTCACCACCGACACCACCCCCGACATCCACACCAACAACATAGCGGTCAAGGGCATGAGGGGCCTCTTGCTGTCTTGCAGGGCCTGTTGCGTCGATGGGTTGGATGCGCTGCAGCACTGCCGGGTCAAACCATGCCCCCGATCTTTTCAAGAAGCAATCTTCGAGGTCTGCAGGGTACTCGATCCTGAAGTTGTCAATACCGAGCTGCAGCACCTTGCGCCTTCTCCAGTACAACTGGTCAAGGGTCAAGCCAAACCTTTCGCGCTCTTGCTGCTCTTCTGCGGTGATGGTGTCGGGGAAGGTATCGGCCCATGAGCCGTCTGCATAGGCCGGGTGTTCATGCCACCACATGGAAATGCAGTGCCAGCCATTGTCAGGGGCGCCCCGCACGATTTGTGCAAAGCGGTCCCCAGGGTTTTGCGCTGTGCTCTCGATGATGAGCAACCCCTTGTCACCAACCGCAGCATCTGCCTGCTTGAGCACCTCATCCTGATTGGGTGCATAGGCAAACTCAGACACCACGGCAGCGGCAGGTTGGAAGCTGCGCAGCCCGGTCTTGCTTCGGCTTGTGAAGGCTTTGATTGACGCCCCGGTGTCATCAAGCACAATCTCACCTGCATTGCCGATGCGCAACGGCCGTTGCAGATGGTGGGGCAGCTCCTCAAGCCATCGCCTATGCTCTCTCAGCAGTACCGCTGCACTGTCTGCTCTCATACTGACAAGGGCAAGCATGGCATTGTGGGGCGTGGTGTAGAGCGCATGTTGCAACACCATCTTGCACCCGGTGGTTGCTGCAACCTGCCTTGCCTTGATTATCGCAATGCGCTTGTGCCCTGCCTGCACTGCCTCAAATATCTTGAGTTGCATCGGCAGGGGCTGCATGGGTATCGGTCGCTTGGTGTCCTTATCGGCTACCTTGTGCAGCAAAGCAAAGGTGCCCACATCACCCAAGACATGCCGCAGCTTGCCATGGAATGCCTTGGGGATGGTGCTGGGTATGTAGACGGTCAAAAGAGCACCCCTTGCACAGCAGGCACCCATGCCGGGGGTACGTTGCAGGTAATCACTTCCCTTTGCTGCTTTGAGAAGGTGCGCTTCTGCCCCTTGCGCTCCCCTGCAATGTCAATGTGATGCCACCCCGGCAGTTCAAGGGGCACCGCCTCACTGATGTACACCGCAGCCCCGGCCTGTGCCCACTTCATTGCAAGGGCAAGCACTTGGGCACGGGGTAAGTCATTGGCATATCCCGTGGTGTTTTGGTAGGGCGGGTCGATGTACACCACACAACTGGGGGGCAGTTGTTGGGGGTCAACTTGCAATGCGTCGGGGTGGATTGTGGCGGGGATGGTGGGGAGCGAAGTAGTCTCCTCAGATATAATCGAGCAGGAGCGCGGGTATTTGCATGAGTTAGGGTGCCCCTCTGCCTCGCTTTTGTTGTAGCCGCTATCTGGATTACCAACGCGAAACGACCATGCATCGACAACTAAAGACCGCGCCACCTCGCGGGGGTCAACTTGCAATGCGTCGGGGTGGATTGTGGCGGGTAGGGTGGGGAGGGCGGATAGGCGGGCTGCCGTTCCCGCCGGGGGATATCTCAGTTGCCCGGTGTCTTTATGCGCATACAAGAAGCACCCACCGGCTGTCCACCCTTCGCGCCCTGCTTTTGCAGTATCATACGCCTGACAAGTCAGGTGACACCACCGCGCCACTTCCCGAGGATCGACAGGGGGCGACTTGACCGGCCCTTCTGCCCGTAGCCGTTCCCATAGTGCGCGGGGCTCTTCATCTGCCCACCCCCTGATGATGTCAGCAGCGGCAAGGGCAAGCTCATGGTTGCGGTATGCCTCAAGCAGCAACCGCACCCCGGCATCAGGCTCACACCATAGGTAATGCGCTGCACCCTGCCCCGGTCTCAGTCCCATGATGCGCAAGATGCAATCTGCATAGCCCGTCTTTGCACCCATACGGCTCACCGGGGGCCTTGCATACTTACCACCCTGCAGGCGTACCGATAGGGCGGCAGTGCCTGCACAAAGCTCTACAAACAGGGGCACACTCACCCGCTTGCCCTCTCAAGCAGCCATGCAAGGTCATCTGCCAAGTGCTTGACATGCTCATGCGGTACAGAGCGCACTTGGTGCCGCAGCACAGCAAGGGCAACAGTAAGGCTTGAGACCTGCAGGGCAAGCAGGGTTGCCGTCACAAGGTCTTGCTTTGGTATGGCGGTCTCAGGGGCAGGCAGTGCAATCAACTGCCCCTGCACTTTGTCAATGGGTGGTTTGCTGTTGCCCACCCGTCTGATGCTGTTGTGCCTGTCAATGATCTCATCACGGGCAATGAGCCAGGCGCCCTTTGAGTCTTTGAATCCTCGAACGTGCCCTTTTGAGAGCCAGTTCTTGATTGCCCCATGGGTACGGCCCGTGAGGTTACTGGCTTGGTCGATTGTAATCAGTGGGTTCATAGTGCGGGTATCCTCTCTTGTTTAGTCGTTTAGTATGGTCACACCGTGACGAGCTGCAAGCTGCCGTGCTTGGTCGAGGCTTGAGGCTTCACCGGCTGCGATGACATCCCCATCAATGTTGCCCCGACGTACCACCCAAAACCATGAATGCTTGCCCCGGTGGTGTATGGCCCGGTGTGTTGTTTGTGTCTGCTGTGACCATGTGCCCTTATCCATTGACCAGCTCGTGCTTGGCTTCTTGTCATTCATCTCCCACCCCCGGTATCAAAGACAGCACAGCGGCAAGCTCTTCAATGTCTGACTTGCCCTGCCCCTGGTCATCTGGCTGTTCAGGGTTGCCATGCTGCAAGTGGCCCCGCTCAAGAAGGGTCCACTGTCGCAACACAGTCTCCAACCATGGTGGGGGTTCACCCTCATGCTTGAGAGCTTCGCTTGCAATCAAGAGCAGAGCAGAGAAGACACCCTGAAGGTCCCTGTCTCTTGCAGTTTCGTATAGTAGGCGTTCACCCAATACCCTGCGCGGCATGGTCCCACCCCCGTTTGATATGTTTGCAGTGCGGTACAAATATACCTCAATAAATGGCACAACAGGGTTGACGGCTGGTCATGTTAATACTATTATAGTGACCAGATGCAACGACGCATCAACCCGCACTAACTGAGGTACACAATGCAACCCTTTGACTTCCTTGACCTGACTGACGCCACCATGCATGAGCTGTTTGCCCTGTCTGCTCTTGGTGCTGCTCTTGATGACCCTTTTGACACCACGGGTTCACATGCTGCCCTTGATGAGCTGCAGGCATATCCCAACGCCTGGGGGCAAACCCTTCGCATGTGGGCAGACGACCAATACCGCACTGCTGATGACATGTCTTGGCTTGCCGATGTGAGCCATGCACATGACTCTGCTGATGACATTGCCGCTATGCTTGAAGACATGGCACCCAACTACTAACCAACAACCGGGGGCACATGCCCCCTTGCACTACTGAGGTACACCATGCCAATGCACTACAGAGAACAGCAACGGGCAACCGCTGCATACCACCGATACAGAGACCGTATTGCAAGCCCTCTCAAGCGCCTTGATTATGACCTTGACAAGATCCGGGCAGGCTTGCACCCCACAATCTTCAGTCATGACAAGGGTGCAGCGGTCAATGATGCGCTTGCCGATGCCGTGCGCAATGGCTTGAGCCGTCTGCAGCTCAAGGATGCTGTCACCCGCTATGAGGTTGATGTTGATGGCATCATCACCTTGGGCAACTGCCTCAACACACCCATGAGCTCAAGAAGCAATGGTTGGGTTGGTCTTCTTGCCCACCGGGCACCGCAGTATCTTGGGGTCGCCTTTATCTATCACCTGCACAACACGGGCAGGCGCAAGGGCTCAAGGAACTACAGCTTTGAGATTGTTGACAGCAATGCGCAGGTGCTCAAGGCTTACGACCACTCAGAAACATACCCGATTGCATCAACCGTGCTTTGTGCACAGCTTGAGAATGAGCGGTTCGCTGAGATGTTTCGGGCTTGGTGTTTGCGCACCCTGTACCCTGAGTACACCCGGCGGCATGACAAGGTGCACGCGTGTCAAGAGCGGGTTGAGTGCATCAAGTGGGGGCAGCCATGAGCATCATGTGCCGGGTACACCCCGACAAGGAAGCACATTGGCAAGCCGGTGAACTGTGCGAGCAGTGCCGATCAAGGCTTCGGGCGGCAGCTCGGCGCCTTGGGCGGTGCCAACCGCTCACCCGCTCTCAGATGCAGACCGTGACAGGCATGGGGCGCCCACCCATTGCGGTGCTGCAACTCTTTGATATCCCCGCAATGCGGCAGGCAGGCACCGGGCCTGCAGGCTATGGCCAGGGCTCAAGGTGTCGAAAGAGGCCCGGCAGGGCATACGGTTTGAGGGCGGTGCAGGGGCTCACTTGGCAGCTCATTGCAGTCAAGCTTGGGTACTCAACCCCCGGCAACTGCCTCAACGCTGCCAAGCGGTATGCCATCAAAGAGGGGCTTCCATTTCCCCCGGTACCTTTTGACGGTGCCTCATGAGGGTGTGATACAAAGAGAGCGCCCCGGCTGGCCTTCTAAACTCAACCGGGGCGCAAGTATCACACCCGCACTACTGGGAGGACGGGTAATGCATAACACAAAGTTGATGTATTGGGAAAGAGCACGGCTCATCTTCGGGGCTACCTTGCCAGCCCGTGACAAGTACACCCTGCTTGCCATCAGTGACCACTTGGGCAGCAATGATGAGTGCTGGCCATCTGTCAACCGCTTGCAAGAGCGTACCGGGCAGGGGCGCCGGACTGTCATCAGGGCCCTTGATGCTCTTGAGCAGGCAGGTGCCTTGGTTGTCACAAGGGCAACAGGCATGAGCAATCGGTACTCACTTAATATTGAATGGCTGCAAGACAACCAGTGCCACAGTGACACCAGTGCCACAGTGACACCAGTGCCACCACGGCACCCCCACCAGTGCCACAGTGACACGGGGGGAGTGCCACCACGGCACCGGGGTAGTGCCACAGTGACACCCAAAGGAGACAAGGAAGGAGAACAGGGAAGGAAATCAAGGAAGGATACCAGTAAGAGTAACCGAACGAAGGCATTGTCAATCCAAGACGTGCAAGCCATCTTGCCACCCCAAGAGCTTACCGATGCGCTACCCGGCTATTGTGATGCCTTTGCAGCATGGTGTGAGGTACGCAAGGGCACTTCATGGCGGCAGAAGGCAACGCAGGTTGTCAGCTTCCACAGCAAGATGCTCAAGGCACACCAAGACGGGCTTGATGTCATGGCAGCACTTGGCAAAGCCTTTGACAGCGGCTGGCAGGGCATCAATGCCAGCTACATGCAACCGCTCACGGTGAAACGTGATACAAAGAGAACACCCGCACTACAAAAAGACTTGAAAGCCCAATACCGGGCCTATCTACTGGGAGAACTGAACAAATGAATACCAAGTACCACATGGTTTTTGGCATGGCCCTCATGCTCAATGTGCTGCTCTATAGCGATATGGTGCCCTTCGAGGCAGAAACCTACCTCTTCCCAATCGTGGCCTGCATGATGCTTGCCATTGCTCTGGTTGCCTTTGCTGAGGATTGGAGGGCAGAGCAATGATGTGCACACAAGACACCGTTCTTGATGTATTGGGCCTGTTTCGGGGCGTAGGGCTATCCAAGGTGCCCGACAATGAAGACGCGGGGCAATGGCTCCGGGTGCTCAACGATGTGCCTGCAGTGCTGTTTGAGATGGCAGCAGAGCACTATCTCAAGACGCCCATTGAGGTCAAAGGGCATTTGCGCGGGGTGCGGTACTGCCCAACCGCTGCCGAGCTGCGCAGCATTGCATTTGCTCTTGAGAGCACCCAGCGGCATGAGGTCAAGAAGAGCAGGCGGGGTTGTGCCCGGTGTGGTGAGCTCATTGGTGATGATGGTGCAATCACACATCACGGCAACGGCTACCGGACCATCACACAACACTGCCACCCGGTTGCAGATGGGCTTGTGCAATGGAGTGAGCCCCCGTATCGCATCGCATCACGGCAAGTACTCTGTGATTGTGAGCTTGGGCGCTATATCGCACATCAACACGCCACCATCGACACAAGCACGCTGCCCAAGCACATAGCCGGCCAATGGAAGCCCACCTTAACGGTTGAGCAAGCCTTTGAGGTATTCCAGCGGGTAGACGCCCGGTTGTATGTCACGGGTACAGAGCACCGATTGCACAGCCATGACAGGCGCCCCGGCTCACCGTGGTACTCAAAGCCAAGCCCCGAAGAGGAGTGGGGCGACAATGACAGGGCAAGCAATGCCCGTGCAACGGCCTATGCAGTCATCAGGGGTGAGATTGACCCCCGGCAGGTCCTCAAGCAGAAGCTTGCCACAATGGGTCGCTAACTCGCAGAGCGCCTTGCAATCTCTTTCTCAAGGGCCACCAATGCCGCAATAATGGCTTGGTGGTCTTCTCTGTTTTGCTGGTGAAACTGGGTGTTGGTTTCCACCAGTGTGTCAAGGGCAGTGAGATGCCGTTGCAGAGCAGAAGATGCCAAGGGGATAATCTGCCGGGTGACGAGCTGGTAGACGGCACCCAACATGAGCAGCATGACCAGCACAGCAGACGCGGGGCCTGCAGCAAATGGTGCAATCAGTTCAATATTCTCCACGCCTTACCCCCTTGGGCTTGCAGCTCCAACGCTTGCACTTGCGCCCTTGGGCCGATTGTAACGCGATGGCAACCGCTTGCCGTTGCGGTTTCCCCTCTCGCTTGAGCTTGGAAATGTTTGCGCTAATGGTTTCCTTGCTTGACCCTTTCTTTAGCGGCATGGCTTATTTCCTTGACCGTCTACCGCTGCACTTCCATCTCTTGCGGCTCAAGCGCAGCGGTGAGTTGGGGTCTTTTGCGGCTTGGGGGTGCTCCTTCATCTGCCCATAGCTGCGAGCGCAATAGCTGTCACCCTTGGGCGTACCCGGTGCAACGTTGGCCCCTTTCTGCCCATAGCGCACGGTGCGCTTTCTTCCGGTCTTGGGGTTGGTGACGGTCTTCTTGCGTGCCTTTTCCATGGTCACACCTTGTACTTGCTTTTGCGTCGCTTGATGGGGCTTGCAGGTGCCCGACGCCCTGCAGACTTTGCGGCCTGCCCTGCCTTGCGGTCTGCTTTGCTCATCTCTGATGATGTGCGGGGTGTTTGCCTGCTCACTTTGCGGGTGGGTCTGCAATACTGACTTCCGCGTGTATTGGCACCGCATGGCTTGCCCGTGCGGGTGTCCGTCCACTTCTCGCGCTGCCATCGCTTCAAGCTTGCGCCCTCTTTGCTCTTGCGCACCTGCCCCTTGCCTTTGCGGCACTTGGCTATGGCCTGCGATGCCCTGGCACTTGGGAAGACCTTATACCGGGCCTTGACTTGGTTATAGCAGGCGTCCTTGGGCATCAATCCCCCACATACCGCTTAAGGGCATCCAAAATTGCACGGCTCAAGGGGCGGCTATAGGCAACCACCGGGGAAGTGCTTGATGAGGGGTCATAGTTGGCAAGCAGCTCGCCCACCATGCTCAAGGGGATAAGCACAGGGATAAGAAAGGCTTCAAGGTCTTGGGTTTCCACTCCGTCGCTGTTCTCAACGGTAAAGATGCCTTGCTGAATCTGCGCATAGTCGGTCTTGTATTCACTCACTGTTCACCCCACATTGTAGACGATGGCACGGGCCTCAATCTTCATTGCAACCGTGTCACCCGATGATGACGGGTTTGTTGTGTTGCGGAAACCAAGCACGAACACCTCATAAATGGGTTGAGCTGCAGTATATGTTTGGCTTGATGGGTGAGCCCGGAAACCTTGCGAGGCAATGACCCCGGTGTTCTTGCGACCCCAACCGCTCACACCAAGGGCAAGCCCCGGCCGTGCTTGGGTGTGCCCATAGAAATCCACTTGATTTGCTTGGCTATTCCAGATTTGAAGGTTGGTGCTTGTAAACGCACCGCTGTAGCTGTTGCCGCTTGTCACCCGCACATGCATGCCCAACCCATTGACATCAGCTTGCACCGCATTGGTGGGGTCTTCTGCAATGCCGTGATATAGGGCATTATCAAATGTAGCATTGGGTGTGATGCTGCTCATCTTGGTTGAGTACATATAGGCGGCATCGGTGTCAATGTCGGTGCCCCCAATGTTGAGCCTGCGATACCACCGGGGTTGCTCTGCAACGCTATTGGGTAGCACTGTTGATGTGGGTATTGGGTTGATGGTGTTGTATGTGAATGTGGTGACACCGCCTGCGATGCTCACCGATTGAATGACGCTTTGCGGGTCAATCTTGGTCCATGAACCGTCAGTGAGGTCAATAAGCTCATACGCAAGGTTTGAGAGGTCTGCACCACCCCCACCACCCCCACCATCTGAGGGCCCCCCACTTGCGCCCGTTGTCGGGTCAAAGCATGGAACGGTAGGCATTACTCACTCCAAGTGATGCAGGCTTGTGAAAAGACAGCGGTACCCGCGTCAAGCTTGGCAAACAAGAACAAGTTGCCGTTGCCCGGTGCATTCAAGATTTGAAAGATGGGCAAGCGAACACTGTACCCCACACACCCGCTTGTTGTGGTGGTGACACCTGTCACAAGGGTAGCCTCTGTATCGGGTATGACCGTGAAATCACCATCAGCATCAAGGCACACCCGCATTGTCAACTTGGTAGCGCCCCCGGCAATGCTTGTGACTTTGATGTGGATGCCCTCAACGAAGCCTTTGAAGTTGGCTTTGCTTGGCTGGTAGCTGAGTACACTTGTCATATCAAAGGTCATGACGTCGGTGGTGTTGAAGGCGGTGCCCAGGGTCTCAGTGCCTGTTTGCAGCACGTCATGATAGATGGTGGTTGTGTTCATTATAGGTCCCCTTTTGCCTGCATTAATGCATCAAGTAGTTCTTTGCGTTGTGCCTCATTGAGCTTGCCCCATTTGCGTCTAAACGCCCGGACCGCTTGCCGTGCCATGATGCGGAGCACACTGCGGTCAGTAGCCTCAAGGATGGCACCATAAGGGGCAGGAACTGCCCGGTAGCTGATGGCATCATCAAGCAGTTGTGCAATGGCATCTGCCAAGTCTCGCTCATCTTCAACATCAAGCTCAGTGAGCGTATAGGCCACCACAAGAAGGCGTTGCACCCGTGCAAGCACATCCCCAGGCATGAGCCGTGCAAACTTCGGGTTGATGATTGACTCACGCACGTTGCACCCCCACAAAGTCACGCACACCATACCAATAACAAGCCGCAATCTCTTCATGGTTTTGCAGCTCGGCAAGATATTGGGCATCGTGCAAGTTGGTGAAGAACCCAATCTCACCAAGCACGGCAGGCATGATTGTTTTGCGCAGGATGTAGAAGCCTGCCTCACAATCGGGGTCACCATCAGACCAGTCACCGGACCGCACCCGGAGAGCATCTTGGTTGTCTTTGAATGACTGCCAGATAGCCGATGCAATGGGGTCTGCACCGCTCTCACCATAGTAGGTATAGATGTCAATCCCGTTGGCTGCTTGACTTGGGCCCTTGATGGCATTGCCCACTGCATTGCTATGGCATGAGATCAAGATGCCGTCACGGTGCTTGTTGGCGCTCTGCACCCGTGCTTGCAAGCTGATGTCACGCTGCTCAAGCTCTTGCCATGTGAGCGGGTCAGTGACCCACACATCAGCCACCACATCAAAGACGGCCATGCCCTCCGCACGGGCAAGCCTCATGAGTGCAGCGGCGGTCATTCGATTGCTCACACCCTCATACAAGACAAGGTTGGGCTCAACGTCGGTGCATGTGTACTGCTTGCCCCCTGGGGTTTGATACACACCGTCAATGAGGCCCCCGTGCCCATAGTCAATCAACAGCGGCTTGATGTCTCTCATTGTCCTTCCCTTGCTTGTCTCAGTTGCTCAATCTGTAGACGCCTTGCAGCGGCAGGGTCTGCAGGGCCTGCAGGTTGACCCAAGAGCATGCCTGCCGCGGCACCCGCACCACGGGGCACCTGCACACCACCGAACACCTGCACCGGAGGTGCATCTGCCTCAACGCTGGGGCCCGGGCTTGGGCCTGCAGGCATGTCAATGAGTGCAGCGGTAGCACCAAAGACCCGTTCAAGGGCATCAGGGGTGACCGTGCGGATGAGCTCGATGTTTTGCAGACCACGCGGGGAGGGCTTGTACACCTTGTACAAGGGGCGCCCTTCATCATCGTAGGCATACAAGATGTGGGGTGTGCCCTCTGCAGGTTGCCGCAACCAGACATCATCAAGCACCGGGTGGGCAAGCTCTTGAGGTGGTGTCACCACTTCGGGCCGTGCAATGTCCAACCATTTTGACCACACACCGAGCTCACCCGTTGGGTCTGCAGCTCGGGTTGCTGCCATGGTTTGCCAAAACACACGCTCTGCACTCACCGGATCGGCAAGGGTCAAGGGCTCACCGCTCTCAATGCCCTGACTGTCAAGCCATGCACCGAAAACAGGCAGGGCAACGGACACCAAGGGCACACCGCCCTCATTCCATGTTGCTGCCGCAATCTCTTCACCGGCTTGCCCCGGTGTTGCTGCTTGGGTAGCCCTCTTGATGTCTCCAAACATGACCGACACATGCCGCATGGCCTGCAGTGTTGCTTCAACGGGGGCGAAGATGGGCGCCCTTGGTCCGTAGAATCGCTGTGCAGCTTCACCCTGCCCACCCTGCACAATACCCAAGCGGGTCAATGACTCATCACCATCAAGGTTGTATGGGTCAAGCAACTTCTGCCGTGCAAGAGCGGTGCGAGAGATGGCACCAAGCGTGCCGGGGTTCTTGACCGCTGCAAGCACCATTTCACTCAAAAGCAAGTAGTTGGCTTGTGCCGTGGCAAAGAATCGGCCGATATTCTGCACCATCTCAGGGCTTGCACTGTAGTCACCCAGTGAGCGCCTTGCGAGGTCTGCAGCATTGTCAACGCTCTCACCCGCTGCAAGTGCAGCTTCAAACACTGAGCGCCGATAGCTCATCTCAACGCTGTGAGCAGTCTGCAACCAGAAACCACGGGCAAAGGGGTTGAACTGGTCTGATGCCTTGGTGAGGGCCTGCCCTGCTTTGCCCCTTGTTGCCTGCCGTGCGCTGCGCTCAAGGTCGTTGGCAAGGTTGATGACCCGCTCTGTTTCAACCCTTGAGATGCCGATGCCTACACCATCTGCAAGGCGGTCAAGCTCTGCCGGGGTGTAGTATCGACCATCCACCGTTGACAGCCCTGCACCCATACGACGGGCACCAAGCCTGCGCATGGTCTCATCGAGCTTTGAGCGTGTCATCTGCTGCAGAGCTGCAAGGGTCTTGCGGGTGCCGATGGTGGCCATGCTGAGTATCGGTGCTTCGGTCAGGCGATAGACAAGCACCGGAAGATTGGGCAAGCCTGCAAAGCCGTACTTTGCATTGTAGTATGCACCACGGGCCCCACCATATAGATACTCCGCAGTGTCTTTAGCCAAGCCCACCCATGACGTGCGCTGTGCAGGGGCAACATCTGCAAGGTATGGCAGCAGCTCTTGTGCAGCCTCACCAAGCAGCTTCTCAGCCTCACTTGCAGACCGACTATAGACACGGGCACCACCCCCGGCCGCTTGTGCGGTGATGGGGTCATCACTTGCGAGCACCGACCACCGGGGCAAGCCTTGGGGTGCATCGGGGTACCCAAAAACGCCCCCGGTGGGGCTTGCAAGACGGCCCTCAAGGGCAACACCCTCTGCAATCAACCGACGCCGCACACCCTCATCAAGTGCGCTCTTGAGCATTGCCCGACGTATGGGGCTTGCCCACAATGGGGCACGGCCCACAACACCGGCTTTTTGTAGCTGTGCATGCAGACGGCGCACGTTGTCAACGGTCACAGGCACCGCATCAAGGTCACCAAGCAGGGCACGGGCTTGGGGCATGGTTCTATCCGGTGGACCATACAGGGTCTCAAGCACCTTGCCCCATCTGCTTTCCCCGGCCATGTCTGCAGTGTTGTTGAGCAAGTAGGCTTCAAATGCCCTGTCAACACTGCCCGTCTCTCTTGCCGTGGTAATGATTTGCTGCTCAGCAGTGCGCAATGCGGTATCTGCTGCACCCCGCACCTTGTCAACGGCACGGGCTACGCTTGCCGGGGGCAGGGGCGTCTTGGCCGTCACGGCACGTACCCACCGGGCAAGCTGCCCATCATTGACCCGTTGGGTTGCAGCAACCCAAGGGTTGCGAGACCGTATGAACACCTGCAGGTTGGTCAAGTCCCGTGCCGTGCGGGGTGCAAAGCCCCCGGCCTTTGCTGCATCGATTGCAGCTTGTGCCCTCAATGCTTCAAGGGCATCATCACGCATCTGCACATCAAGTGCAGCCCAACTGTCTGCCTCACGGGCTTGGGTGCGCAGTGGAGCGGGTAAGCTGTCAGCAACCTCACGGGGTGCCCTCTGCACCATGCGACGCTGTACCGTGCCGGGTGCAATGCCTGCCTGCTCTTCAAAGGCCCTCACCGCGTTGTTGGCCGATGTTCTTGCCGCTCGGTTGGGGCTACTCTCAAGGGCATCTGCTGCAGCCCTCAAGGCATCGGCCGTGCCCCCTTGCACCGCATTGAGCTGTGCACCGCGTACCGCTTGCCCTGACTGCCCGGGGAAGTAGCTATCTGAGAAGGCAGCAAGACGGCCCGGGGCTTCTTGGCTTGTGTCATCTGCCAAGCTTGCAAGGGTGCGCAGGTATTCCGCTTGGGCATCGGTGCCGCGTTGGGTTGCCTGCCTTGATGCCTGTTGTGCTGCCTCTCTTGCTGTCGTTGCATTGGCACGGGGTACGGCAACTGCATCGGTGACAAACACATAGTCTGCAGGTATACGACTCTGCAGCTCGGTTGCAAATGCTTGTGCAGCATCATCATCACCGAGCGGGGTGAGATGTGGTTGCACTGCCTCTGCAATCGCTGCCTCACTGCCGTCTGTTTGCCTGATGGCTGCAATGGCTGCGCTTTTGTTCTCTTGGGGAAGGTTGCTTTGGTCAATGATGCGGGTGGCAATGGTGCGCTGTGCTGCAGGCTTTGCCGCTTGCATGACTGGCTTGCCTGCAAACCGCAGTGCACGGCCTGCCTTGCCAAGGGTGCCAAAGTATCCGGGGGTCAGGACATCGAGCCCGGTGCCTGCATAGAAGGGCAACTGCTCTGCCGCCTCTCTCCACTCTTCACCCGCTAAATCAGCGGCAAGCTGCCCCGATGTTTCACGTACAACATCGATGTCATAAAGCTCATCACCTGCACCCCGGCCTGTGGTGATGTTCTCAAGCACCCGGTTGATAAATGCGGGGTCATCGCTGGCCCGTCGCCGGCTTTCAGGGTCAAGGGCACTTGTCTCAAGGCGTTGAGACTCAAGCCCAAGGGCTTCTGCACCGCTTGCAATGCCCTCTGCAAGCAAAGCACTGCCAAGGGTGGATGCACCACGCAACCCGGCTTGCAATGGGGTCTCAACCACCCCGGCACCCTGCCCCGGTCGCTGCTCGGTGAGTCGCTGCAGGGCAAGCCCCGGCACAGTTGCAGATAGGGGCATGAACCGCTCACCACGCAATGCCGCTTGCAGCTCTTCGGTCTGCATTGCGGCCTGCTGCCGTGCGGCCTCTTCGCCCAAGATTTGCTGTTGTGCAAAGCTCTCAACAAACCGCTCACCCGTGGTGGGGGTGCGCAATGCCCCTTCAGGGGTGCGGTAGTACTCACGGGTGGTGATGGGCTGCACATCGGCCCCGGCCCGGGGCTCACGGGTCTCAAAGGCTGCAATCTCTTCGGGTGTGAGGCTTGCACGTAGCTGCTCAGGTACTTCACGATACACGGGCAGGCGTTGCATGCGGGTGGTGCGCAACATCGGCACAATGGCTTGCTCTTCTTGCCGTACCGCACCAACACCGGGCTGCACTGGTCTTGCCCGTTCCATCTCAAGCAGCTCAAGGGCCCGGGCCTCTTCTTGCTGCCGCTCTTGCTCTCGCTGTGCCTCAGTGATGCCCGTGCGCGGGGCTGTCAATGCCTCGGCCTGCTCTGCTGCCTGTTGCTCCATTTCTGCCCGTGTCACAAGAGCAGGGGCAAAGGGCACGGGCTGCACGGGTGCCCTAAGTGCTTCGGGCGCCTGTGCTGTTTGGATGCGCTGCAGCAAGATGTTGGCGGCATCGTAGTCACCTGCCTGCACTGCCTCAAGGTATGCCGCTTTCAGCTCTTCAAGGCTCATCACTGCCCCAGTGCTTGCAGTTGTTGTTGCAAGCTTGCAACCGTTGCTATGTCACCCGCATCAAGGGCGTCTATAAGTTGCTGCTGCAATGCGGTGCGCTGTGCTTGGGTGTCGGGGGCAGGTGCCGGGGCCGGGGCTGCAGGGGCAGGTTGTGGGGCCTGTACCGCTGGCAGGTTGAGGGCTTGCATCATGGGGGACATGGCTTGTTGTGTTTGTGCCGTGGTCGCTTGAGCAGGTGGTGCCGGGGGTGGTGTGCCCGTGATGTCAAGCGTAGGAAGGACAAGGGGTGCGGCCTGTGTTTGCGGGGGTGGTGCTGGGGCAGGTGTCGGGGCCGGGGTTGGTGGGGCTTGTTGCTCAAGCTCTTGCTCAATCTCTCGCTGCGCACGTTGGGCATCGGCCAAGGCTTGCCGTGCCATCAAGAAGGCATCCTCATCAAGCGGGGCGGCTTCTTCGGTGGGGGTCTCAGGCACCCGACGCTCACCCAAGGGGATATTGGTATCGGCACCGGGGGCGCCCTCATCAAGCTGCCGCTGATAGGCCAGGGCATAGGATAGGGCACCGCTCAGGTCATCACCGCCCAAGGTCTTGCGCAGTTGCTCCTCAAGGGCATTGACGTTCCACCGGGTGCCTGTCTTTTGGTGCTGCCGCAACAGTTCTTCCACTTTGAGCAGGTCTTTGTTGCCCTCTGCACTGACTTGACCGGATTGGTAAAGCCGCTCTGCCTCGGTCAAGATGCCGTGCAAGGGTGTGCCTTGGTAGCGCAAGAAAGGGTCATCCACATTGACGCCCCGACGCTGCAGCTCTTGTCTGATTGCTGCTTGTGTTGGGTCAACGGGCACCCGCTGCCGCATCTGCTCAGCCCTTGACTGAATGTCTGCATATTGCTTTGCAGCATCAAGCCAACGTGCCTCAAAGTATTTGCGTTGATTGTTGGTGAAGGCTCCAACCGCACGGGCATTGTCGTATTGAGCTTTTGCAAAGGCAAGGTCACTTTGTGCAGCTTCTGCAGACTCATACCCAAGCTCATCGGCAAGATCTTGGGCGGTTACCTCACCATCTTCAAGCAATCGCAAGTACACATCAAAGGCGTCTTGCCCGGTGGTAAACTTCGAGCCCTGGGGCGCCTGCCGTGCACGTCGGGCATTGACTTCTTGCTCACCGTCAAAGCCACCAAAGACGCCTTGAGGGCCTGCAAAGTACAGTGCCTGCAATGCCTGTTCAGTACCGCGTTGGGCTTGGGTAAGCTCACCGGGGCGCCCCGGCAATGCTCTTGCCCGATCGGGCAAGTCTGCAGCTTGTGCAAGGGTGTTGCCCTCTTGCTGCGATAGCTGCCCGTGCCGGGTGGTGTATACCTGCTGTGCTTGGTCGAGCTGCTCACGGGTCACGCTTGAGTCACCTGCAAGGGCAAGCAATGCGGCATAACTTTGTGCCTTGCTTGGCTGCTCAAGCTGTGCACGTTGGCTTGCCGTGAGGTTGCGCGATGCCCTTGCCGCACGGCCTGCCGCAATGGCGGCACGCTCTTCTTGGTATCGCTCCTGCAGTGCAAGTTGTGCAGACCCGCTATCGGTGGGCGGCACTGCAAAGCTCTCCTCAAGAGCTGCAAGGTTTGCCCGTTCGTTGGCTGCAAGCACTTCAAGGGCATTTGCACGCTCTTCATCGGCTGCAAACTGCTGCAGGGCACGTTCGATGTTCTCTTGTGCGCTTACCGCACGGGCATACCGGGCAAAGATGTTGTCAGCTCTTGATGGCATCGGCTTTCCTATTTAGGCAAGATATTGGTCATATGCGCTGTTTTGCTGCGGTGCTTGATAGCCTTCAAGAAGGCCCTCAATGCTTTGAGTAGTTGCTTGCTGAGCCGCTGCAGCCTCAAGCACATCGGGGGCGGTTCCCGGTATCGTGCCGATAGCTGCACCTGCAGCAGATGGGGCACCCGCTGCGATTTGCTGAGCTTGCAAACGGCTCAAGAGCAGTTGTTGAATCTCTTGGGTTTGAGCGGTTTCTGCAGCTTCTTGGGCCCGTTGCCTGATGATGTTGCCTTGTGTGACTGCCTCTTGCTGCTGTGCTTGGGTGGCTGCTTGTTGCAAGAAGACATCACGGGCAGATGCCGGGGCCGCTGCCTGTGCTGCAAGCTGTTGAGCTTGGGTTTGCATTGCCTGTGCACTGGCCTGCTGTCTGAGCTGTGCATCAAGGGCAAGGCTTTGCTCCTCGGTGAGACCAAGTTGCCCTGCCTCTTGCATGGCTTGCAAGTCTCTGAGCCGCTGCTCTTCTTCTTCGGTAAAGGCTTGCCCTGCTGCTTTCTTGGCACGTCCTGAGGCTATGCCTGCTTCTGCCCCACCCGCTACAGCAGTCACAGCTCCTGCAATTAATGCCAATGTCAAAGGATCCATGCCGCCCCCTAAATGTACCAAGCTTCAAGGGCAATGCCCCAGTTTACAATGCCCACCCGGTCGATCTGCCCGTAATAGCACAAGCCTGCCGTCACGGTGCCCACACTGTTGCTCTCAATCCGCATCACCCCATCACGCTGCCCATAGCCGGCTGCCACGGTGTACGGATACCGGGCGCCCACCGGGCTTGCCGTATTCCACCATGTGCCGCCGGGGCCTTGGTGGTTTTGCCCTTCTTGTGCTGCGGTCTGATCTGCAAATCCCGTGTTTCCAAGGTATGGGGCAATATAGTTGAGCCTGTCAATGGTGTTGTAGTTTTGCCCTGCAACATACGGCACGTTGTCAGGCCCGTGCTCCAACTCCATCCACCAATGAAAGAAGCCCCGGTAAGGTCGGTGCATGCGCAAGCTGAATGTGGTGTTGGGGATGGCAACCCAATCTGCAGGCTCCGCATTGGCTTTGCCGTTGCCTGTCAGGTAGCTTGTGCAAAAGCTCAAGCGAACACCAAGCCCCCCACCGGATTGCCCTGCAATGTGACCGCTCACACCATGCTGGGTGCCGCTATAGGGCTCAAAGGTTGGGGGTTGAATGTGCCGGGTCTGTATCCATGTACTGGATTCGAAGTCCCCGACAACAACACCTTCATGCAGATAGGCCCGAAGCTCTTCGGTGTTGCCCTCAACATCGGCAGCGGTCAACACCGTTGATGCGCTGAAAGTGTTGGGTTTTGTGTATGCCATCAGCCCAACCTCATGATGATTGCAGA
>Ga0222718_10002139_pt1 | contig 18003 bp, 15 predicted proteins | sample C33_27DmetaG_FD_165045 | JGI IMG/M metagenome (GOLD analysis project Ga0222718, IMG submission 165045) | Estuarine water microbial communities from San Francisco Bay, California, United States - C33_27D | ecosystem: Environmental > Aquatic > Marine > Unclassified | place: USA: California... | reverse complement strand
GATTTAAAACGTTGTTTTACCTACATTTATTTGTATATAGTTCTAATTTGGTCGCTTCCAAGAATATGTCCTGAACCTCTAAAATCAGTGTAACATATTTCAAATTGATTATATTCAGCCCAATTATAATCATAACATAAAATAAAATTGGGATTATTATCAAAGATGACCTCGAAATAAAATCTTGGAAGATTTCTGTTACACCACCACAATTGGGTATTCGTAATAATTTGATGTTTTTTATGGATAATCGGTCTAATTATATTGTATCTTTCATCGTGTTTATGAATTATATTTACAAACTTATGATAATCAACTGCATTTTTAACTTTATACTTATACTTGATGCGTCCATCATACTCAAGTATGATATTTACTATTTCATATGGAAGTTTTTTCGTATAATTTTCATTTATAACTTGTGTTTCATTGTCATCTTGGAATATCCATTTATTATTAAAATATTTTATTTTATCCATTACGATACTTATATAATAAACAAATATTTATATCTTTTTATTATATTTGTCCTATTTTACACCCTTGAAGATTTAGAATGTAGTAAAACGGTGTTTGAATATTCAAGGGTGTAAAGTACAGAGAAGGTTATAACATAGATTTCATTAATTGTATTTCTTTTTCTTGTGTATCAATGATTTCTTTTGCTAATTTTTTTAATTTGGGATTACTGGTTTTATTATATATTTTATGAGATGTGGTTAATGCTGTAGAATGATGACTAATCATTCTTCTTAACCATTGTTTATCATCAACTAATAATTGTTGGCGTAATAATAAAATTGATACGCTAATAGATAAAATAATTCCAACAGATAAAACTAACATATTAAAATGTCCCATTGATAAATAATGAACGATCTCGTGCGCCCACATCATATTTGAAGCCATTAACAAACCACCATAAAATAGTGTTTGCGATATATACAAGTCTGCAAATCTATATGCTAATATATTCATAGGATTAAACAGCATACCAATAATGACCATTACGATAAACATAATAATTTGACTCTTATATATACTTGATTTCATTTATATATAATACAAATATAAAAAAACGGGATTTTACACCGCTGAAGAATTAAAATAGGACATTTTAAATCTTCATTGGTATAAATGACCGAAGGTGTAAATCAAATATTTGTAGTAGTAGTAAAAATACTACAAAATTATTTCAAAAATTAAATGTTTGCCAGCATTTATCACAATATTTAATTGTTTGTCCGTAGTCTGGTGTAATATCTATATAATCACTTATAATATTATGCTTACAATGTTTATTAATATATTTTTTAATAGAATTATATATTTGTGTTAAGTCTTCATCTTCTTTATTATCAATTTCATTTATAGTTACGGTAATCTCCGTTAATTTTCTAAGTATAAATTCGTCTTCCATAAAAAAATTCTTATTATAATTACAAAATAATTTTTAAATATATTTTTAAATATACATAGCTAGCATACTTTGACTCATTCCATCTTCTTTTTTGATAAATTTATCAACGTGCTCTGTTTTAACTGTAAAAGGGAATGTTACCTCCAAATCCAAATCTTTTTCAAAAAGTTTTTCCTCTTTTTTAACTAATCTAAACAAGTTAAGTTTTGTATAAATGATTTCTAAACATCTCTTTAGGTTACGAACACCAGCCTCATCCTTAGTATATTCTTTATTTGAAATAATATGCTGTAAAGTTTCATCAGGGATAATGATATCTTCCTCTGTAAAATTAATTTGTTCGCGGATTTTTGGCAATAGGTGATTACGAGCAATAACTACTTTTTCTTTACACTCATACCCTTTTGTTTGAATACGATACATTCTATCTCGTAAAATAGGATTTACTTTACTTTCATCATTATAACTGAATATAAATAGACATTTACTTAAATCAAAATTAACTTCTGAGAAGTATTTATCGTGAAATTCACTGTTTTGAGAAGTATCTGTGAGATGTGTTAATATACCAGTAATTTCATCACCTTTTGGAGTATCACTAATTTTATCTAATTCATCAAAGTAAATTACTGGGTTCATACATTTACTATCAATTAATATTTGTACGATTTTACCCCAAGTACTACCTTCATATGTATATGAATGACCTTCAAGAAAGCTACTGTCACCTGTTCCACCTAGAGCAATGAATGCAAACTCTCTACCAAGAATTTTACTGATACCCTCTTTAACTAGAGTAGTTTTACCTGTACCCATTGGTCCTTTAATTGCAATGGCAGTTCCCATTGCAGATGGGTTTGAAATCCATTGTCCCATCATCTGCATAATTTGCATCTTTGCATCATTTAATCCAAATACACAATTATCTAATGTCGTTTTTGCATTTGACATAAAATTGTGACAAACATCAATACCATCATTCATATTCACTTCCAGATTTTTATTAACTCCAAAAGGAATTTTCATAAATGTATCGACCCAATTTTTAATTTTATAATATTCAGGATCACCTGGTTCCATTGTTTTCAATACATTTAATTTTTGCATTGCAGTTGCTTTGAACTTTGCTGGCATTTTAGAGTCAAGAAGTGACAATCTATAAGGCTTATCAATATTAATATGTTTATTAATTTCTTTCAAATCACTCATTATTCGTAATTGTTCTTTATTAGATAACTTTTTACGGAAATAGTCAATCTCATTGGTTCGCTTCTTATCATTGTGAATTAATTTATGATAATTCTTAGCATTCTTTGAACGAGCCTTTTTAATTAGCTTATTAATAGAATCTTTGCATTCACTAATCGCATTCTTTAGAATTTTACTAGTTGGTTTCTTCTCTAATTGTTTTGCAAGAGTTTTCTTTGTTTCAACTAATTCAAGATATTCTTGTTCTACATCTGTTAATATGATTTCTTCATTCTCCGATGAATTCTTCTTCTTTTTCTTATCCTTTTTTAACTTTTCTTGCTTTTCATCAGTACTCCCAGCAATATGTTCGTATGTTTCTTTCATAAAAGCTTGTTCGTCATCACTATCAATCTCTGCATTATCTTCTATATATTCTTCTTCATCATCTTCCACACCATCAAGTGCTAGAACAATATTATAGACTCCTTTATCTTCATCCTCTTCACCCTCTTCATCATAATCTTCGTCGTCTTCATCTTCTTCGTCGTCTTCGTCTTCATCTTCTGTATCTTCAATGTCCTCACTTTCATCATCCTCTTCATAATCCTCGTCACTTTCATCATCATCTTCTTCTTCTGTCTTTGACATACTACGAGTTCTAGGACGATTATATTTTTTTACTTCATTCTTTGGTTTCTTTTTATTATTTTTTGCAGTGTTTTTAGCACGCTTTGACATATATTTAGAAGGGAATATATTGGAAATAATCTCTTGTAGTTTAGCAACGTCGATATCTTCATCTGCCTCTTCATCGCTATCGTCACTACTATACTTACGGTTGTTTTTCTTATTTTTATTTGTTTTTTTTTCTTTCCTAGATTTCTTTGAAGGCACACTAGATTCTGAAGAATCAGTTTCATAGACAGATTCTTCTTCACTATCAGTGTCTTCAGTCTTCTTTAGCTTATTCTTCAACATCTCCTTACGCAACTTGTTCTTAATAGTAGTCATTGTGACAATATAGGTTGATACTAGATATAAACATATTTTTAATTCAATTTTTTACATAATTTTAAAGTTATAGTATATAATGTATGATTTAATAATAGTTGGAGGTGGTATATCCGGTCTATATTTATATTATAAACTATTAAACACAGATAAAAAAATAATATTATTAGAAAAAAATGATAGATATGGTGGTCGTATATGGCAACATAATGAAAAAATAAATGATGAGATATATTCTTTTCCTGCGGGCGCAGCACGATTTAATTTAAATCATGTAGAAGTAATCAAATTATTAAAAGAATTAAAATTACTGGATTTTAGAAAGGATAAAGGAGGAAGCTCAAATATAGAATTTGTTGATAGTAATAATAATTTTACTGATAAATTTGATAATAAAACAGGTTTTGTTTATATAAATCAAATATTAGATAAAGCAAAAAGTGAAGAAATCGAAAAATTAAGAAAATACACTTTTCAAGAGTATGCAAAAAAACACTTGAAAAAAGATGAATTAGAATTTATGTTAATAGCATCAGGATACAGCGGGCAACTTAAAAATATGAACATGTATGATGCTTATCATTTATTTTCAAAAGGTATTCGTACTGATATTCAATATTATAGCGGTTATTTTCATCATATGATAGACACGTTGGTTACAAAAATAAAAGAAAGTAATGGTATTTTAAAAAATAAGAGTGATGTAAAATCAATAGAATATCATAATGATATGTATTCAGTTAATGTTAATAATAAAGAAATTAAAAGTAAACAGATTGCATTATGCTTACCAAAACAATCATTATTATCTTTTTCTTTTTTAAATCCTATTAGAAATATATTAGAAAAGTCAATATCTTGTAAATCATTATGTCGTGTGTATGCTTTATTTAATAAACAAGATATTTGGTTTAAAGATTTAAAAAAAAAGGTAATAACAGATAATAAATTAAGATATGTAATACCTATGAATGTAGAAAAAGGTTTGATAATGATATCATACACCGACGATAAATACACAAAATATTGGAATAGTATGAAAACAGACAAAGAAGTAAAAGATGCAATAGTGAAAAATGTTAAATTAACATTTAAAAGGGAAATAAATGCACCAGAAAAGGTATGGGTATTTAATTGGGATTGTGGTGTAGGTTATTGGAATAAAGGAATAGATAGTAATAAGGTAGCAAATCTAATAACAAATCCTTGTAAAAATTTATATATTTGTGGGGAAAATTATAGCTTAACCCAAAGTTGGGTGGAAGGTTCTCTTGAATCGTGTAATAGATGTTTAGCAACAACTAATATAATGATGTAACCATTTGAATAGTAATATATAATCTAGGATAATTATATATTATTAATAATAATGCGTCGTGGTGATACTTATGAAAATTATATGAACACGGTGGTACTGTCAGAGGAAGAGAGATTAAAAAACCTACAAAATTCTTTAAAGAAAGATGAGAAGGAAGTAAACGAAAATACAGAAAAACTAACCAACTTTAAAAAAAATGAAAACGGCGAACAAAAAAAATATATAACTGATAAGACGAAACAACTTGAATACCGTGAAAAAAAAATGAAGGAAGAAATAATATTTTATTTTAGATTAGCTATCGCTTACCGCTATCAAATACATGAAGATGTATTGGAGAATAGCGAAAAAAATGAATTACCAAAAAGTTTGCACGAAGATTTAAAAAGAGTAGACACACTTGTACAAGATATTTATAAAGAAGAAAAATATTGGAGTTCAGGTTATCATATAAAATCTGTAATAAAAGATTCAGAAAACCGTATACAAAAACTAAAAAATATTGTAAACGAGTATGTTGATAAATATGGTTTCAAAAAAATAATAGAAACATATAACTCCTTTGCTGGTATACAAAATATAACTAATAAGTACAAAGATGTTATATATGATGAGAACAACAAATTAATAATTGATGAGGACAAAATGATACAGGATAGGATAGAGAAACTTAATGATATTATAAAAAATAGAGTATGGGGTGTGGAAGGTGTAAAGAAAGAGATAATAAAAACGAAAGAACAGATAATACGACACGCAGAACACGAAGTAACCGTAGCAAAAACCAATTTAGATAATTATCCGGCTAAGATTAAGAAATTAAAAGATGAAATAGAAGAATTAAAAGGTAAGGATGACAAAGACAAATATGATGAAGATGAAATTGAAATTTTAAATAAGGAATTATTACAAAAAAATTCACAAGAATATATAGATAAATTAAACAAAAATCTAGAAGAAGCACAAAAAAAAGCAGCAGAAGTAACAGCAGAACATGGAGCACCAGTACAAGAAGGTGGTAAGAAAGGTAGAAAGACAAGAAAGAAATCCAATCGTAAGACAAAGAAATCAGGAAAGAAATCAGGAAAGAAATCAGGAAAGAAATCAAGAAAGCATCGTTGCAAGTAAGTAATATTAAATAATTTTAGTAATATATAATCTAGGATAATTATATATTAATAATAATATGCCAAGAAAAAACTGTAAACAAAAAGGTGGTGATGCCGCATTAAATACTGCTGAAATAAGAGAAGAATTAAAAAAAAACCCAGACAATTATATTGAAATTATTGAAAATTTAAAAAATGATGAAATAAAGAAGAGGATTAAAGATTATTTTCTGTATGCTATGGGTAAATTTCATGATAATGAATTAAAGAATACTGACATTAGTAATGTTGCGGAAGTGGGAGACAATCTTGAGAGACACTATAAGGAAGACATAAAAACAGATAATATAAAAAATCTTTCTGACAAAATTTATGAAAAATTTAGATCCGGTATGTATCATAGAAATACAACATCATATAATCAATTAATAGATGAAATAACGGATTTTGTTAATAAACTAAGTGTAGAAGAAATTAAACGTGAATACATATATCTTAGTGGTGTAGATTATATAATAAACACAGAATTAAAAAACAAGTATGCCAAAATAAAGTCTGATTTTGAAGAAGATTTAAATAACTATATTAAAGAACAAAAAGAAGCACCAAAAGCAGGTGGTAAGAAAGGTAGAAAGACAAGAAAGAAATACAATCGTAAGACAAAGAAATCAGGAAAGAAATCAAGAAAGCCTCGTCGTAAGTAAATAATAATTTTTCATAATAATGTGTATTATAATGAAAAAAGAGTTAGTAGATTAATAAGAATAATCGTCATAATAAGCTTGAATAATAAGTTTTGAACCATCCCATAACATTAATAATATACCAAATAGTATTAAATAAATATCATTATATTTTCTTCCCTTATACACAATAAATGGTCCAAAAATAAATACAGCAAGTATCCTGCCTAAATAGTATAATAAATGTTGATATAACTTCAAAGTTTCATTAAAATTTTCTTTCCATTCAATCTTAAAGTTTTCTTTAAACATTATATAAATATATATATATAAAATGAAAAAAGGAGTTTGTGCTAGTTGTTTAGATTTCGATATAGAAAAAGTAGTAAAATCAAAAGAATCTTTAAAACCAGATTGGTTAAAAGAAACAGATTACGTTCGTGAATTTATAAATAATCATAGTATGAGTTTAAAAAAGCCAGATTTTAGTAATGTTGAAATGAATTTAGAACTAGGTGAAAAATTATGTAATAGAAAAATATTATATTGGGCTGCAGATGAGAAAAATGATAAAAGTCCAATTATAACTGATGCAAAAACCGCATATAATAAATTTGAGAATAGTGGCGTAACAAAATCAAATGATAAAGGGAGTGTAAAAATAAGATTGGCGTGTCCTCAATTATACAAAGCAAAGCAAACAAGTGATAAAAAAGACAATACATTTTTCCGGCATATGCATTTTGTAATAGAGAAAAATGGAAAATGGGAAAATCAAATATATACAAAGATAGTAATTTGTAAATATAATCTAGAAAAATTTATGAAAGAAAAGAAAGATGATTTAACAGTAATAATAAATGCATTACCCAGTGAATATTATGGAAAAGACCATATTCCCAAAACATTTAATTTATTTAATAAAGATGTATCAAAAATGTCAAAAATAGAATTAGAAAAATGGTTTGAAGAAGTAGTAAAGGTTCATTATCCCAAATTAAATACATACATAAAAAGTAAAAAATTAAAAATAAATGAAGTACCAGTAATAGTATATTGTGCTCATGATAAATGTAATGCAGCAGAATTAACAATAAAAGAATTAATGAAAAAAGGTTTTGTAAATATGAATGAATATAGTGGAGGAATGAAAGAATATAGAAAATTATATAAGGAAGATAATTAAAAAATTGATTTATAGAATATGAAAATTATATAAACATATTAATATATAGATATATTAAAATGTCACCACAAAATACAACAATGGATGATTATAAACCATCTTCTCAGATAATTGGTGTCCAATTTAGTATGTTATCACCAGAAGAAATTAGAAAAAATTCGGTAGTAGAAGTAACAACACGTGATACATACATAAATAATAAACCAGTTATTGGTGGTTTATTTGATCCAAGGATGGGTGTATTAGAACCAGGTTTAATTTGTCCTACCGATGGGTATACGTATATAGATACTCCAGGATATTTTGGTCATATAGAATTGGCAACACCAGTATATTTTATTCAACATTTAAAAGAAATAGTAAAAATCTGTAAATGCGTATGCTTTAAGTGTAGTAAATTAAAAATCAATAAAAATTTACATAAACATATTTTAAATAAACCAGCAAATGAAAGATGGCAATACGTAACAAATTTAGCTGCAAATGTGAAAAGATGTGGAGATTGTACTGAAGATGGTTGTGGATATAAACAACCAGACAAGATTCAAGTAGAGGGTATGTCAACAATTCAAGCAATATGGGAGAAAATGGATACGGATACAGGAGATAAAGTAATAATTAAATTAACACCTGATATGGTAATAAAAATATTTAAAAGAATATGTGATGAAGACGTACATTTTATGGGTTATAGTCCGGTCTGGTCTCGTCCTGAATGGATGGTGTGTCAAGTGTTGCCAGTGCCACCCCCAGCAGTAAGACCATCAGTAAAGCATGATGCACAACAACGTAGTGAAGATGATTTAACTCATATTTACAGTAATATTATAAAAACAAATAATGATTTACGTGATAAAATAGCAGCTGATGCCCCAACAAAAGTGATAGATGTATTATCAGGTATATTACAATATTTTGTAGCAATGATAGCAAACAATAAGGTGAAAGGTGCAGACCCAATGGCTCAACGATCAGGAAGACCATTAAATTGCATAAGTGGAAGATTGAATAGTAAAAATGGTCGTATTCGTGGAAATTTAATGGGTAAGCGTGTCGATTTTAGTGCTCGTTCTGTGATTACAGGTGATCCAAATCTATCAATTCGTCAATTAGGAGTTCCAATGAAGATAGCTTGTAATATAACAAAACCAGTAACCGTAAATGACAGAAATCGTGACTTTCTTATGAAACTAGTTCAAAATGGACCAGAAAAGTATCCTGGTGCAAAGATTTTGGAAAGAAAGAATGGTGATAATATAACGTTACGTCATAGAGATCGTGATTCAATTCGTTTGCATAATGGTGATATAGTTCATAGACATATGATGGATGGTGATGCGGTATTATTTAATAGACAGCCAAGTTTGCATAGAATGAGTATGATGTGTCATATAGTAAAAATAATGAAGAAGGGTGATACTTTCCGTATGAATGTAGCAGATACAAAGCCTTACAATGCGGATTTTGATGGAGATGAAATGAATATGCATATGCCTCAAAGTATTTTGGCAGAAACTGAATTAAAAAATTTGGCGGCAATTCCTTACCAAATGATAAGTCCTGCAAATAATTCTCCAATAATAGGTATTTATCAAGATTCAATGCTTGGTTCTTATCGTTTTACAAGACCAAACATACATTTTAGTCCTCGTGATGCAATGAATATATTAATGATGTGTAAAAATGTAGATATGAAAAAGTTAAGACAAAATGGCGATAAGATTAGTAATTTTGATATATTGTCTCAAATATTACCAGGAATTACATTAAAATTCAAAACAAAATTATTTGAAGAAGATGAAGATGATTATACAACAACGAATAATGTTTTAGAAATTCATAATGGTGAGTATAAGCGAGGTCAAATGGAAAAATCAGTTCTAGGTTCAACAACCAAGGGTATAATTCATCGTATTTGTAATGATTTTGGAAATATGCGTGCAACAGAATTTATTGACGATTTACAAAATGTAATAACTGAATACATGAAATCAAGTTCATTCAGTGTAGGTATAAGTGATTTGATAGCTGACCGTAAAACTCAAGATAGTATTATTCAAGCAATTTTAACACAAAAGCGTGAAGTGCAATCAATAATTGAAAAGGTTCATCTAGGTATTTTTGAGAATAATACTTCAAATACAAATATTCAAAAATTTGAAACAGAAATAAATAGTGTATTAAATAAGGCAACAGAACAAGCAGGTAAAATTGGTCGTAAATCTTTGAGTAAAAATAACCGTTTCTTAATGATTGTAAATTCTGGTTCAAAAGGTAACTTGATTAATATATCGCAAATGATATCTTGTTTGGGACAAACAAACGTAGATGGTAAGCGTATTCCATATGGTTTTGATAATCGAACATTACCTCATTTCAATAAATTTGATGATTCTCCAGGTGCTCGTGGATTTATAGAAAATTCATATATTTCAGGATTAACTGCACCAGAGTTGTTCTTTCATGCAATGGGTGGTAGAATTGGTTTAATTGATACAGCTGTAAAAACATCTCAAACAGGATATATCCAAAGAAGATTAATTAAGGGTTTGGAGGATATAAAAGTAGAATATGATATGACAGTAAGAAATAATCAAGGAAAAATTATTCAATTCTCATACGGAGATGATAATTTTGATTCTACAAAGACAGAAAACCAGAATATTCCATTGGTAAGTATGACGATAGAAGATATTTATATGCATTATGATATTACAGGTGTAAATGACGAACATAAGAATTTAATTGATATTTATACAAAGGGTACAGTAACTCGTATTAAAAGACAACGTACCCAAACCCAAAAAACCTGTAAAGAACAAATAGAAAAAATGATAGCATTCCGCGATGATTTGGTAAAAAATGTATTCTTGTATAAAAATGATAATGAAATAAAAATGCCAATTTCTTTTCAAAATACAATTGCCAATATTCAAGGACAATTGAATTTAAATATAAATTCAGCAGTAGATATTACTCCTCAAGAAGCATTTGATTTGATTGATGAATATTATAGTAAATTACAATCATTTTCATTTGCTGTTCCAAATAAACTATTTGAAATAATGTATTACTTCTATTTATCTCCAAAAGAACTACTAGTTCGTAAAAGATTTCATAGACGTGCTTTAATTTTACTATTAGAAACAATAACTTTGAAATATAGACAAGCATTAGTCCATCCAGGTGAAATGGTTGGTGTAATTGCAGGTCAATCAATTGGTGAGCCTACTACTCAATTAACATTGAATACTTTCCATTTAAGTGGTGTTGCATCAAAATCAAATGTAACTCGTGGTGTTCCTCGTATTGAGGAAATATTGCGTTTGACAAAGAATCCTAAGAATCCTTCAATGACAATATTTTTAAAAGATATAGATGAAGGACATCAAGATAAGGCGGATCATTATGCAAACATGTTGGAACATACAAAATTAGCTGATGTAGTAAAGGGCGTCCAAGTATGTTTTGACCCTATAGACCAAAATACAAGAATTGAAGAAGATAAATTGTTAATGGAACAATATTATGAATTTGAAGAATTAATTAAAGAGTGTAAGGAGGATGATAGCGTATTAGATCCCGAACAAAATCAAAATAAATCTCGTTGGGTAATTCGTATATCTTTAGATGCTGAAACACTACTTGAAAGAAATATTACAATGGATGATATTCATTTTGCTATAAACAACAGTTATGGAAATGAAATATCTTGTATATATTCAGATTATAATTCAAGTAATTTAGTATTCCGTATCCGTTTAAATAGTAATGTATTAAATAAAACAAAGAAACAACGTGGTGTTGCAAGTTCATTAGATCAATCTGATGAAATCTATTTGTTAAGAAATTTTCAAGAAGTATTATTAAAATCTATAGTTCTTAGAGGAACATCAAATATTAAAAATGTTTTACCAAGAAAGCTACAAAATCAAGTAGTTCATGATGATGGAAAATATATTCAAAAAGATACCTGGGTTTTAGATACAACAGGTTCTAATTTATTAGATATATTAAGTCTTGATTATATTGATTGGAGAAGAACATTTAGTAATGATATTAAGCAAGTATTTGATGTATTAGGACTAGAAGCTGCTCGTCAAATGCTATATAATGAGTTATTTGAAGTGATGGATTTCAGCGGTGTGAATATTAATTATCATCATTTGAGTATTCTATGTGATCGTATGACAACAAATCATAATATGGTTGCAATATTCCGTTCTGGAATTCTAAATGATGATATTGGACCTATTGCAAAGGCTACATTTGAAGTTCATACAGAGGTTCTATTAAATTCATCAAGACACGCAGATTTCGATCATATGCGTGGTGTTTCAGCAAGTGTAATGATGGGACAAAGTGGTAAATTTGGAACAGGTGCATTTGATTTAGTATTAGACATGAATAAAATGCAAAATATTGAAGTTAATAATATATCTAGAACCAGTCGTGATACTGAAATTAGTAATATGTTTGGAAAAATAGAAGATGCAAGTGATATGTGCTCTAAATCAAATATTGATATACCAAATTATATTTCTAAAATTAAAAAAGAAGATATTGGTAATTGTGATGATAATTATGATATTGGAATTTAAACCCTTAACTATCAAAAGCTTTACTTGTAAATGATGTTCCACAACCACAATTTGATTTAGCCATTGGATTATCAAACTGGAAACTACTTCCCATTACATCTTCTTTCCAGTCTATATTAGTGCCAATTATATGTATTAAACTTTTATTACAAACGTGTATTTCTACGTTTTTTATTTTAACTATTTCATCTAATTTATTAGGTAAATTATTTGTAGGAGTTAATTCATAATTAAACCCATTACAACCTCCTCCTTTTATTGAAAAACGAACAGCATTGTGTTTTGTGCGTTCTAATATATTATGTAATTTGTTTATTGCAACATTAGTAATTGTTATAATTTGTTTCATAATTATAAATATTAATTATAAAAAAATTGATAATTTCATTAATTATAGAAAAATATATAACTAATTAATAATAATGCTATATGGCGATGAAAATGATTTAGATAGAAAAGAAAGAGAAGATAATATATATGTTTTGTATAAACGTTTCGTAAATGCAGGAGGGTTTGGTAAAATAAATTTACATAATCTAACTGGGATTTATATTAAAAAAAATGATATTGTATCACAAATAAGACAAGAAAATGATTTAATACAATTATATGAATTAGTATTTAATTGTAATATAAGTGATAAATTGCTTGAAAAAAAATACTTAGGTAGGAAAAGATTAAATATATACCAAAGAATGAAACTACATATATGCAGTGATAATAATTTACCAAAAAGTTATGAAAATACTAATAAATCTATTGATAAATATAAGCATTTTATGATGAATAATACAATTCACGGTTATTTAAATCGAGTATATTGGAGTGAATGGAGTAATATGAAGTTGTAAAAAATTGAAAATTATTTATAAAATATTTATAAAATAACTATAGATAACTATATCAAGTTTATATTAATAATGGCAGAAGGAGGAGCTGGGTTGATTGTATTTGGTAGTTTTATTGTACTTTTAATGTATAAAAGTATATTTCGTGTAAGTTCTAGAGTTCACCCTCAATAATAAAAAATGCTATAAAAATAACATAAAGAATTATATAATACATATATATGGGAAATTCCCATATCCGGATTTAGCTCAGTTGGTAGAGCATTTGACTGTAGTGGTTACTTAAAGATATCAAAGGGTCACCTGTTCGAATCAGGTAATCCGGATTTTTTTTTATATAATTATTAAAATTAATTATATAATATTATTAAATTTTGTATAAAAATCTAAAAGCAGAAATAGTTACTAGTCCAACACTAACAAAAGCAGAAATAATATGTGATCTGTCCCTTGTGATATCTTTATTGATATATGTTTTTAATACGTCATGAACAAAAAAGTTCTCGTCTTTACTATTTTTATCACTACGATGAAGTATATTTATAGGACAGTTATTAAAAATAACCCATATAGTATAAATAAGTAAAGGTAATATAAATAAATATTTTAATAAGTATAATGGTGCTAAAGGTGTAAGTATTACGAATATAACAAGTAATAAATGTATATGGTAAAATATATTATATTTCATTATATATATGAGTCATATAATAAAACATTCTATTTATTCAAGAACTCTATTTCCAACAAATCAAGTTTTATTTAAATATCAAATAATAACAACAAGTGATGACGATTATAAAGATTTAAATGGTATGTCAGAAGAAGAAAAAATAGAAACATTATTAAAAAAATTAGAACAAGACGTTCAAACGTATTTAAATAACAATTTAAGTATGGAGCCACACGAAGGTTTAGTTATGGTGGATTTGAAAGGAAATAAGAAACGATTTTATCAGGCATTAAAAGAAAAAAATAATTATGAGACAGCAATGCATAATTCTCATAGTTCAGGGAATTATATAATAGAATTACTATTATTAAATAATGAGTTAGAAGCAGAAACTATAACAGAACATAATTATCAAGAATATGAGCCTATAGGTAATTTAATATCAATAAATGAAGATAATTTTATAGCTCAAGCTTTTTATCAAGAACCTTCTATGGTTGGTGGAAAAAAAATAAAAAAAACTCGAAAAAAACAAAAAACCCGAAAAAAAAACTAAGTATATAATATAAAATGGTAGAATTTGATCCTTTATGGTATGGAAATTTAAAAAAATCTCCATTAAGTCCTCCAAGTTACGTATTTGGTATAGTATGGCCGATATTATACGCGATGATGTTTGTAGCTTTATTTTTAGTATTGAGAAAAGTGAGTATTACAAGTAAAGCTGTATTACTATTTGCAGGACAGTTGTTTTTGAATTTAATATGGAGTCCAATATTCTTTCAATATAAATTATATAGTGTAGCATTATTAGACATCTTTTTATTAATTATAGTATTAGGTTTAACAATTATTTCATTTTATAAAATAAATCCAATATCAGCATATTTATTAGTTCCTTATTTGTTGTGGTTATCATTTGCAAGTTACTTAAACACATACATAGTGTTAAATAATTAATTTTATTTTATAGTTAGTACAAAATAAAATTATATAGCTTTCTTTGTAAGTTTTATTTTTTTAACTGGTGGTTTGTATTCTTCAATACTTGTAGTAAATGATTGAATACTTTTCCAATAATATTCTGTTTTTGTTAAATTATCAAATCCTCTAATATCCTTTAACATATTGGGTGGTGTAATAAGATTAAATTGTTTATCGTTAACAACTCTAACAAAATAAAAATGATCTGTTTCTAAATTTCCTCCTAAGACTAACCAATCTACTGCAAGTGAAATAGTTAAATTTTTATCAGTATCAAACAATATAATAGGTAAATTGGTAGAACTAGCATAAATCCATAAGTCAATAGATGTTAAATTATAATTTTCATTCATAATCATAGTTTCAAGAGTAATTTCATCTTGTTTAAGACGATTAGAATAATAAGATTTACCTTCTTGTTTTAATATTTCACAAATTTTGACAAGATATTTATTAATTAAAGGTTTATAATATTTACATAATTGTTTTTTTATTTCGTTAATATTAGTATCAATATTAAGGTGTTTTTTAATAATATATAACAGGGTATAGTAGCTACAATGAGTGGCATCTTTCGTAATATTTTCAATTGCATCATCATTTAAAATTTCTTGCCATTTTTTATTTGTCTTTAATATAAATTTATCTTGTTTAATAAGGCATTCTTTTTGTAAAATATCCAAATCTAAATGTGAAAAATTAGTATATTGATTAGAAAGAGGTACATCAATCCCAGGTTTTAAATTAGATGGAATGCGTGGATCTGCAAAATCATATGTAATATGATTAACATATTGATTAGAAGGCATAGGAACAAGGTTATCTAAGTTCTCAGGTGTAATTAATGATTGTAATAGAATAATTTCATTATTATTAATATTGTATTCAAATTCTCCGGTATTTAAATATTTATTTTGGTCTAGAATAAATGTGCGTATCCTATTATATCTAATTAACTCATCGCAAAAACGATTATAATACAATAGATCATTATCATTACCAGTAACAAGATGTTTATTAGGAACACAAATAGAATTTTTACTATTTTTTAAACAAATGTTATTAATATCTTCTTTATCAATAATAGCATTAAGATTATTAACTTGTTTTAAAACATCTTCATTGAAATCAACAAATGATACATAAGGTTTTAATAGGTGTCTAATTAAAATATCTAAGCTTCTCATTTTAACTTTATATAAGAGTTGTTTATCATATATAATTTCAACAATCTTATCGCGTATTTCTTTGTATTTATAATCATTTAATAAAACTCGTATTTTACTGCGGAATTGATTATAAAATTGTGTTTCAAGTGATAAATTACGTATTGTTTGTGTTCTAATTTCATCCTTAGTATTATCAATAGCAAATGATTTATTGGCTTCAATATATTGATTATCTTTGTAACCATTTACTTTATATTCAGGTATTTGATCTTCAATTAGATTTTCTACAGGACTATTAATATAAATAAATTGATTAGTTTCAGTAAATAAACCAACAATTAATTCATCTTCTATTACTTTAAATGCAGGCATAGATAAAACAAGATTATTAGTATTATTCGATATTTGTGTTAGTTTCATTTTGGTTGTTTCATAATCTAACCATTTTACATCATCAATATAAATCATTTGTAGTTTTTCTTTATTTTTGATAGGTGTAGAAGGGAAAGTAGGAATATATACTTCCTTAGTGTCATTTTCTCTAGATGAAACCATAAGTGCAACTATTTTACCGTTATAATTATTAACTTGCTTAGATACATAAAATTTGTTATTTACTAAGATATCATATATAACTTTTGCAGGTTTATTTTGTTTATAATCATAAATTTGTGGCATACTATTTTTAGGTTTGCAATAACTATTGGTAGTTTTATTAATCATATTAAAGACATCGGTTAGAAGAATATTTGTATTATCTTTGTAAAATATTTTAACAACTTTTTGTGGTTTTCCATATTTATAAATGGGTTCATAAAATTCATTTTGTTTTAAAATAATACAACTACCTTTTGCAGTATCAAATAAAGTATTTGAATAAGAGTTAGTAGGACAAACTAAAGAAATATTATCAGTAATATCATTATCAATAATTTCAAGTAAAGCAATATTAATACCATTATTAAAGAGTCCAGTATCAGGGGAAGATATAATATCCCATAGATAAGTATGATCGATATATGTATCATCATCATTTAAATATTTAATAAAATTATCATAAGATGCTATGGTTTCTTTTAAAAAATTATATTGAGAATTATTTTTAAGATTTAAATTTTTATAAATTTCTGTGTCTTTGTATTCTTCAATTGATGAATCACTAATAGGGTATCTTTTTTTAGGTTTAAATATAGAAACAAGAGAACTGTTATTACAATGAACGAATATATCTATTGTAACACTATTAATAATATTAGTACGCATTTCTTTAATAGTGGGAACATTAATTTTTTTTTCATATGCATATAAATCAGCAATACAAGCAATAAAAGATTGATTAATAGAATATTCAACCCCATAACGTAATAATGGAGTTTCATTTTGTTTAATTAATGTAGGATTATTTTTAGAAACTGCAGTAGAATTATCTGTTTGTAGAAATAGTTCTGCAGACAATGGTAAAAATCCCCAACGAGAAGGACTTATAGGATATTTATCGAAACTGAGAATATTAGCACCGATACGTACATTTTTATCTTGTTTTGTGTTAGTAACACTATCGTCTTGTTTATCATTAGAAATATTAAGTAATTTATTAATAACATCTTTTCTACCCATTAATTTATCATTAGTAACACCACATTTTTCTCTACGATCTTTCTGTTGTTTAGAATCCATATCTTTAAAACAACAAGGAAGACAGTAATCTGGATGTTTATCTGTAGATACAAATCCTGGATAATGTTTTCTATAATTATTATTTTCATCCATATGTTGTCTATTATCAGTGAACTCATAAATATAATGTCCG
>Ga0222718_10002138_pt1 | contig 18004 bp, 18 predicted proteins | sample C33_27DmetaG_FD_165045 | JGI IMG/M metagenome (GOLD analysis project Ga0222718, IMG submission 165045) | Estuarine water microbial communities from San Francisco Bay, California, United States - C33_27D | ecosystem: Environmental > Aquatic > Marine > Unclassified | place: USA: California... | reverse complement strand
AGTTAATATCATTTGTAGATAAAAGGATCTCGTTTACGCAGTTCTTTTAAACGCTTCCGGTATCTAATTTCCAACTTAATTTTATTAATAATACGTTTAATCCAACCCATTATAGTTCTCCCTTTTCACGCATCTCTGCACGAATCTTTGTAGCACTAATGCTATGCACTTCTTTGCCCAAGTCATGTTCAGTAAATGTATAGCCTACACCTCTGCCATAACTAATATCAACAATGTTAGGTACACGCATTACGATATACTGATCACTATACTCATAGCCTGCTGCTTGTAGTCCATCTCTGATACCGTGCCAGACATCTTCATATACAAATGGATTGTCTTGTTGCGCTGCAGTTCTACCGCCGCCTGCATCTTGTCCTACAATGCCGCCTACATCACGCACCATAATAACAACTTGTCCTGTTTCGGCAAGGGCTCGTTTAAACAATTCTGTGTGTCCATCATGCCAGGGTTGCCAGCGTCCAAGCATTTGTGTTGTGGGTTTTTGCCAATCAAATGCCATTACTTTTTTCCTATTACTAAGTTATCCATAGTAAAGCCTTCTGGACGATCATTACGAATATCGTCTTGACGCTTCATATAGTTTGTTACAACTTTTACTAGTTGTGCGTGTGTGTCATCGAACCAACCATTAACATGATAGTTAACATCTACAGGCTTCTCAAACATCTTATTAGTGTCCTCAAAGCGTCCTTCTTCAATTGTATCCATCCATACTGTGTAGTCAGCAGCAAACTCTGCACGAGCTGCTTCTGTAGGGCAAACAAAGTCTGCTACAGCAATCTTACCAGCCATAACAACACCATCACTTAGATGTTTCATACGCTGTGCTTGTCTAATTCTTCCTTCTGGGCTAAAGTCCCAGTCATTATATCTTTCGCGAACAGCATCAGCATTGATCCATACTGCGCCAATTAGCTCTGCAAAAGGTTCTGCCAATGTGCTTTTGCCACTACCAGGTAATCCGCATATTAAAATTTTCATCGTAAACTCTCGAGTTGTCTTTGTTCGTGGTCTGCATCGCTCCAATGATAATCATAGGTAGCACTAGCGGTTCCACATTCTATTTTGTAAATGTCTAAGTAATCGCCCATTTGTTTCCAAATGTCTTGGGCATTGGTTGTTCCAAAACTATTTAGCAAGTCAACTTCGCCTAGTTTTAAATATCCTAAACTAAGTTTTGGATCATAAGGATCAAAATTATTTTCTTTTAACCAACTTTCAAATCCATCTATTTCTGCACAGTGCCACGGGCTACGCATATCGTACATAACGTCATTGCCCCATTCGATATCAAACTCGCCGCTGTAATACTGCAAGTGGGTAATCGCTTCACACACTGTTTCAGTTAATTCGGGCGCGCCTTCATCTCTATATACTTCCATAAGTGTTTTTCCAATCTGACACCAGTGCATATACACTCCGCCTAGTATTCTATCGTAACTATTTTCTAAGAAGCCTTGACGATGTTCATCTGTTAACAAATATCTCGGTGCACGAAGAAATGTTGTAAGCTGACTTGGACGCACCCACGGTGGATCTGTAACAAGTTTACGCTGGCTCAAAACTAAACTTTCTATTTCATGACAAATATTGTTTAACTGTCTGACTGCATAAGTTGTTTCAAGTGTCATTGAACGAGAGTATTCACTGGGATGCTCAACTGTGCCTTGCAATACCTCAAAATGATTATGCAATTTATTCATTATATCATGCTTTAGTTCTAAGCCGTGATTTTCAGGTATTCTGTTGCCGCTTCGGCTTCCGGGATTCACAGGATATTCTGCACCATAACGTACAACGTCTGGAGCGAACCATTCTTCAATCCAGTAATCTTTTATAGTTGTATTAATAGTGTAGATATGACGATTAAGTTCATTACACAAATATTCTAGTGTACGTTGTGTATGTGGAAAGCCGTGAAAACAAAAGTTCTTTTCCAGATGCAAACTTTTTTGCAGCACATCTTGTTTGAGTGCTGTAATCCAGTCTTGTGCTAATTGATTATCCTGGGGAATAATATTATAATCAATTGTTTCTTTTGTTTGATAATTTTTTAATACTATCTTAACCGAGTCCATTCCACCAATCCTGTATTTTATCATCTTTTAATGTATCTGCAAAACGCATGCCGCCACGGAGATTGTCCATTGCATCCATGCGCCATTTACCTTTTAGTCTTGCTTTAGCGTATTCTTCCGGAAACTGTTCTTCAAATGTATGGCGATCTAATAAGCTCTTTAGCATTTCTCTTATAGTCCTATTATCTACATTAGTGTTTAGTAGTAGATCATTAACTATTCTGTCTAAATGTTTTCTGGGAAGAAACAATGGGCTCATTGCAATGTCAGGAGTAAATGCAAATGTAACTTTAGCAAGAATATCTACATTAAGATCTCGTGCTAGTCTACAAATGTTTACTATTTCAAATAAACCAGGCAGTGTAAGTGTAAAGTCAATGCGCATTTTCCTACGATCATAACCTGCGTAGCGTGTGCCCATTGCAAAGTGTGTTAACCATTCAGCGTAGTTTAATCCAGTGCGTATGTATTCTCCTACTGCGCCTGTTCCATCTATACTAGCACAGATTTGCCAATCGCGAATGTTTTTGAGAATATCATCATATAGGTCAACACCTTTATAGCTAACGCGACTTAGATTTGTATTATACCGTGCATATAGTCTAGGTCCATCGCCTAGATCGATAATACGCTGCATATAACGCCAATGCTGTTCATACATAAGTGGCTCTCCGCCTACCCAGTATATTTCTTCTACTCTATGTTCTTCAACTGCTTGTGCAAACTCTGCTTCTACTTGATCTTTTTGGAAAGTCTCAATGCTTTGTTTAACACTCTTTTCCATCCACGGTTCTATTTTACCTTCTTTGCGAGCTTCTGTTTCCCAACTGCTTGATAGCATAGGTCCACACATACGGCACTTGTAGTTGCACAAGTTGCTAAAACGATAGTCCCAACTAACGGGTTTCATTGAAGTATAGCCTGTACTATCTGTACTAGAAATTACATCTTGCCATTTATGCGCAAACAAATGTGTAAAGTAATCTCTGTATACATCTTGATTAAGCAACTTTTTATCGCACACCTGACATGCATCCGGAACTTCGTTGTTAAGCATTTGTCTACGGATACTGCGAATGCCTTCGCCGTTCCAATACTCTTCTAATGTTTGCGGAGTGTATTCGTTGTCACCTTCTTGAGTATCAATGTACTGTGTAAAGCTCTGCGCAGGCTCGCGACTAGCACAGCACAAGCGTCTTTCAGTTTGTGGGCTGAGGTAAGTGTGCGTCCAGGGCGCCATGCATAAGTTATCTAGTTTAAGCATTGATAAACTCCAACAAAGGATTGATTATTTGTTCGTGCATTAGTTTCATAACTAGTTCTTCGTTGTAAAAATGGTTGTAATTGTGTTCTAGTTTTTGCTGTGTAAGCGGATCAGTAAAAATTGTTTTATCTGCAATGCATAATTCAATTTGTTCTATTACTCGTTCAAATCTTATATCTGCATCTTCAACAGTGTCATAAGTTTCATCAACGCAATGGTCGAATGTTTCAAATCCTTGGCGCTTTTGCCATGCTAGTGTGCCTGCTTGTCCCCAAACGATGTAAGGATGTTTAAATGCACAAGGCTTAAGAGTTTTTTCGGTTACATTTATATCATCATTTGGATTATGGATTGTTTTATCATCTACCATACTCTCACTTACAACGCTAAATCGTGTGCTTGTATACCAACTTGGATCTATATAACGTTGCCAGGTTGTGTTATTCCATTCTTGATCTTGTGCATTTTGCAATGGTATATTATTACCAACATAACTGTAAATATTGTTTGGCAATACAGTAATTAACCTATTATATAATTTTGTACGATACGACGTTTTATTATTTATGAGCATCAAAAAATCTCTACTAGGATTGCTTGTTAAATTAAATTTATCGTATCCTAGGTGCTTGTAACATATGCTTTCATTAATCCACATAAAATCACGTGGACGCAGTGTAAAATCTGCACTATTATCTAAACTACTATTCCAACTGTCCCAACAGTGGTCTATTACATGCCTTATGCCTTTGTTTGCTAGTATACGTTCATTTACATTTTGTTGCTTGCAAAAATCTACCCAATCACTGACAACAACTGCTGAACGTTTGTCATAGTTTTTGTTTACATCAAGTATTTCAACATTAAAATACTGCTCCCATATTTCTTCGAAGAACCATGTTTGAAAAACTGTTCGGTTTTCACTTACTAGAATAGTAGGCTTGCTCGACTTCATTATTTTATCCTCGCATACCAAAGTTTATGTACTATTTTAGCATCTTTATAGTTATTATCAATGTTAAAATATTCTGTAGCAGTATTATATAATTCTTCGTCTAATACTTCGTTTAATAATTTTTCAGAACTTATTTCTAACCAGGTTGGCATAATATTATTATAAAACTTTTCCATTGATTTCGATGTGTATGCCTGATGGTCAGTATTCATATCCATATAATGATTATTGGCTGTTATGGCACTTACACGCATTACAATTGTTTTTTCATTTTTGTTTATTTTGTCTATAGAATGCATTACTTTACAAAAGATTTCTATTTTATTACGAAACTTCCATTCATATTCCAACCAGTTTTGTTTATTCCTTTCCATTGGATAAACTTCTTTGCTAATAAATTCAACTTTATTTTTAGGATTTATAATTGCGTCTGACGGCAAATCCTCATAGGATAAATTGTTAAATTCTTTTAGTGTGTCAGGCCAGCCATCGCGATGCGCATTTCTATAATCGCCTTCTTCTAGGTATATTACACTATGATGATAGGTTGGTTTATCAATTGTAAGCCACATTAACCATCTCATATGATTCATGAAACCACCAGGTGGTGCTATAATCTGCATTAAAACAATACTCTAGAGTTCATAGCCAATTACCTTTGCTATTTTGCTATGACTAACAGCAAAGTTTTGATTACGATACAAATCAGTTTGGCGCAGTTTCTTATGTAGTGCTTCGCCAGACTCTGTTCCATCAATGTCATTCATGTTTGAATTTACTACCATTTGTTTTAGTGCAACGATATCATCTTTATATTTGCTGTGTTTAATCTGTTGTTTTTGTAAATATAGCATAACAGGACTACGAGCGCCTTGCGGAATACAACTCAAACTAAACTCCCATGGATCGTGCATCAAATTAAAATGTATACTATTAAAGTCCATAGTATCTGCCCAGGTTAGTATTTCATCCAAGTAATATATGTTTTGCACGTTCCAAGTACAGCATAACTGTGTGCTAATTGGATAGCCATTGTCTCTAAGTGCATGCACTTTTTTTATATTTGTGTTTGCAGTACGCCACTTAGCACCATATCGTTCATATTCAAAACGTTCTTCAGTATTGTCTACACTAAATGCAATCTGCACATGTTTAAAATGCTGCCATATAGTTGGATCTTTTGGAAACTGTGTAGTGTTAGTATTATAATGGACGTCGATATCTTTTGCAAGTCCTCGATCAACTGCACGTTGTAGTAGTTCAAAATGCTGTTTAATCATCCATGGTTCACCGCCAGTAAATTCAAAGTACTTTACTTGCGATAATATATCATCTAACTGTGTCCAAAAGTCTCGTGACTTTCTAGGCCATTGCCCGTCATGAAGCCATTTGCGAGCAATGTGGTTGTCAGGATCGCTACTATAGTCTAGTTCTTCTTGTGCCCATTTGCTGCTACTCCAGCTGCCGCAAATACGACATTTAAGATTACAAATGTTTCCTAGTTTAAGATCTAAAAATTGCAATGCTTCTCCATTGTTGTCTTTGTATTCTACACCCAAGTCTTTAAACTTATCCAGCATATATTCACGCTTTGACTTTTTGCCAGCATCTTCTTCTATCCAGCAACGCTCGCAACCACTTGGCTTTTCGCCTCTGCGAAAACTACGGCGCAGGTCATGCATTGTTTTGCTGTTAAAGGCATCTTCCAGTGTATGTTTTTTTAAATCAATGTCAGGTATTTCTTCAGTATATAAACAACAAGGACGAGTTGTTCCCATGCTGGTTGCTTCTACACTGATCCATGGTAGTATACACTTAGGCATATTTTCTTAATTCCTCTAGTTCTGGAAATACTGCAAAAAAGTTTTCATTGCGGAATTTATCTAATTGATCTGTTCTATATACAAATTCTTTTAGTAGTTCACTGTTGTCAGTTGCATTCATAAATGTTATAGCACTGCGAAATCCATTTACTGCTCTTGCTAAATGATCCTGAGGTGCAAGCCATTCAATGTGTTTATTATACTGTTCTGCTACACGTTGTTTCATTTCTTCTGGTAGCACATCTATTCTATAACGCTGCGGATCTTGAAGTATGTTAATATGAAAGTCTTGTGGCTTTATTAATCCTTGTTCGATCCATTCCTTGTGAAAATCTACAACATTAAATACGTTCATTATACTAAGAGTAGCACTAATAAAAAAGTCTACATCAGGACATACTTCTAGCATACGTTTACGATTAGCAACAATCTTATTCCAGTCCCCGCCTCTGCGCATAACTTCGCCACGTTCCCAGTTAGCATCTAAACTTGCGCCGACACTAACACGATCAAACTTGTTCCATAGTTCTAATATGTCTTGCTGCTTGAACACTGTTTCTGTAAAGTTGGTATTATAGTTGAGTCTAACATCTGTGCGACCTCTGCGTACTAGTTCCTGTAATATATTAAAATGCTCTACCATCATTAAAGGTTCGCCACCTGCAAAATAAATGTTCTCTACTGCATCTAGGTGTGGTTCCATTTGTTCCCACATATCCATTTCATAGCGGCCAGCATAGTTTACATTGGGAGCATCCTTGGGAAGCCATCCCATCTTTTTACTTTCTTTAACCCAGTTGCTACTAAAAATATCACCGCAGGTTCTACAACTTAGATTACAAAGATTACTAAATCGTATATCATAATACTTTAATTCAAAACGTTCTAGTGTCCCATCAGGTTGTGTTTCATCAACAATGTTAACGTGATGTCCCATGTTTTTATTCTGGCTATTACGCATACTAAAGAAACCATTTGCTTCTTGTTCATAACATTTAGTACATTCTTCACAGGGTTTTTCTGCTAACATGTTAGTACGCATTTGTCTTAGTGGAGCATCGTTCCATATTTCCTTCATTGTACGTTCTTTGAGTGTGCCAATTGGATGATCCATTAAACTTAAACAGCAAGGATATGCTCTACCGTCTGGAAACGCATGCATGTGAATCCATGGCAACATACAGAATGTGTCGCTTTTAACAAGCCTGTGCAACTGTGTTTCTGTGAGTTCTTCTACGTCTACATACACAGGCTTCTTGCTATAAAAGTCGTTGCTTTCATAATATTTGTCTAGTTTATCTGTCATTGTCCTAGTTCATCTTTAAGATTATTATAGCCTTCAATATCGTATGCAATATCCTGTTCGCTATCTGTGTGTATATTTTTTATTAATTGATCAAGGTGAGGATTTTCTTGTATATGGCTGTATACTTTACGTTGCAATTCCAACGGCATTAATATTTGATCAAATGGTGTAATATCGAAAACGTCAGGATAAACGTTTATAGGAGCAGGCTCGCCGAAATATTCTTCTAAACTTGATCTATGGTATTGTAATGTATATTTAAGTTGATTTAATTCTGCTGCATTTCTACTTAGCGGAAGTGCGAGTGCAAAACACAGTTCTTGAAGTATTAGTCGTCTGCGAATACGTTCATGAAAAGTTAAATCAGGGTTGTCTTTTAACAGCCACATAATATCACTGCTCTCGTTATAGCCTAATTCGATCTTCTCTTGCATGTTCCAAAGAGGAGTGTTTCGGTGATGTGTATATGGAATACCCAGTGTTAGTTTATACACTGTTCCACTTGCACAATATTTTTGATAGCGTATTAACATTTCTGCAGTGTCTAAAAAGTCCTGCCATGTTTCTGTAGGATAACAACTAAAGAATAGTAACACACAAGTAATACTGCGCTTGTCAAACTCTGCTAGTTCAGTGTCTATGTCAAAAGTGCTAAACTTTTTGCGCATGTGTTCGCGCACTGCATCGCTGCCACTCTCAACACCAATAGTTAATCCTTCAGCACCACTTGTTTTTAATAAGTCATAATAGTTTGCAATTTGATGCACTTGGTGCACAGGGCGTGTAATATACTGTCCAACCCACCGAATTGTATTGTCTGGATTTTGTTCGTTATAGTCTGCCATGGTATACAAAAAGTCTTTAAACGCAACTAAACTACCGTTTACTAAACTATCACTCATATAGAACTTATTAACATTGTAGCGTTTGTTTAATGAAATCATCTCAGTTGCAATATGTGCGCCGCTGCGAAATTTAAACTTGGGCCATAGTACAGGGATATCACAGAATGTACACTGTCTTACACATCCTTTACTTCCAGTAATGCTAAGTGTTGGTTCATTTACATATTCATATTTTTCTAAATCAAAATCGTCATAGTCACTAGGTGGCACAGTTTCTAAATCCAGTGTTTCTATTTTGCCGCTAAGTCTGGGTGTATCTTTTACAAGCAGATTTATTATTTCTTGTTCTGCATCTCCGTCAATGAAACTATCAATAATGCCAGCACTTAGCAAACTGCCGCCCATAGTGTCACTAACATCCTGGCCGAGAAGTTTATGAAACTTATTTTTAAAAGCAACAAAGTCAGGCCCAAAAGGATAGCTGCTTGCTCCTCTGCCGCCTACTACTATTTTTATATTTGGAAACTGTTGTCTTACTGTTAATGCTACAAGCAATGCTGCTTTATGACTTTTATAACTGAAAATACTAATGCCCAGCCAATGAGGATTCTTTTCTCTAATACTATCAATTACAGTATCTAGCCATTCTTGCACAACTGCACAATGATTATCAAAAAGGCTTTCTACAAAATTATTTGCAATATTGCCTTTGTTGATAGTTTCAAACTCGTTGCTTACACTAGTAAAATCATCTTTGCAAATATCCTTTAATAATATATTTGTGTCAATCACACAGGCATCATAGCCCGCTTGTTTAATACAGGCTTTTAGCACTGCAGCACTACTAGGAGGATATTGTAAGTCTAGTACAGGCACACTTAAAAATAGTATATCTAAATTAGAGTGATTCATACCAAGATTCTAGTTCTGGAAACGCCCGAGCAAATGTGTGATTGCGGCGTACGTCATATTGTGTATAAAACTTTTTAAAGTCATTGTGCAAGCGTGGCATTTCAAATGCTTCATTGTGCGGCTTTTCAACTACTTGCAAATATTCAATTAATCTATCTAATTGACCGCGTTCCCAATCCTGCATATTAGTTAGATCTAATTGTTTTAGTCTATTAACACACTCGTCTTTAATTGACTGCGGTAATACCAAACAACTTTGAAAACTTGGAAAGCGTAGTATATTATAACTCATTGTTGCAAAGTTTTCGCCAAACAAAGTTCTTGCTTGTAGTATCTTATCTATCATATCCGGAAGTGTTGGCAAGCACAATGCATTGATGGTCATCATACAATGTGTGTCAATATCTGCAAAGTTAAGTTTAACTAAGTTCTTCCACCACTGCTCAAAATCTAACCCATCGCGAATATACTCTGCGCTGTATCCTGTTGCTTCCATACTAGTGTAAATATCTAAACTAGGCAAGTGTGTTCTTGCCTCTACTAGTCTATCTATAAGTTCGTCTTTGCCGCCAAGGTTACTGTTAATAGCAAGTTTGGTTTGACTTTTATCTGCGTTAATTTTAAACCAATCAAACAGTCTCCATAGTTCTGCACTCATAATAGGTTCACCGCCTGTGATGCGTAGCTCACGCAGTGTACGGTGTAGGTCAGTGTCCCACCAAGCAAAAAATGCTTCTACATATGGATTTGTTTCATTTAACTTGTGCAGTTGATTGCTATCGTGCGGATGTGTAAAGTGATTACGACCGTCGCTTACTAGTTCTTGATAAGCGCCATTGTTCTTAATGTCTTTTACCCATGTTGTGCTAAATGCGGGATTGCAATAACTGCAAGCAAAATTGCATGTTCTATCAAAGGCAATCTCAAGGGTAATGAGATCAACATCTTCATCATGTGTTGTATCGTATGCATTGTTTAGTTCCTCACTAGTATATATCTTTGATTTGTAAACACGATCACTTATAAATGACTTGCCCATGTCCTCAATTTTCCAACAGTATTCACAACCACTTGGACGTTCGCCACACTGCATCTGTTTGCGTTGCGCCTTTTTCTCAGGTGTATTGTGTAGTAATTTAGGATTGTGTTTAAGTGCTTGTACATCTATTTTATGCGGTAGAGGATGGTGACAACTAGTAGTCATGCCACTACCCAACCATATAGTAGCGTTATACCATTTGGCAGCACAAAAACTGGCACTCTTAGTATCTAAATGATTGTGCTTAAAAATTAAATCAGTTTGCAAAATATATTTCCTTATTCAAAGTTTGATAATCATTTATAAAATTTGTTATTTCAGGAGTAACAGGTTTGTCTAAAATATTACTCATCTCCGCTGCCAGATCTAAATCATCTAATCCAAATATTGTCTTAAATTTAATTTTATAATCTATAAAATTTTCTGTGTTGGCTTTCTTATACCAATCTAATGTATAACCGTAACTAATTTCTGCAACATCATCATGAACAATCTTACTTTTGTTAGGCAAATTGTCTTCATACTCAGGCCAGTCGGCACCTTTTAATTTTTCATATTCACCTGGGTAAGTAAGAAATGTTGGCCATGCTTTTTTAGCCATCATTCTTGCTATATGCCAGTAGTCTTCATTATCTTGTGCAGTTATCATTATTATTTTCAAATTACCGTACTCTTCTTTTAGCTCTAGCAATGGTCCCTGGTGGGCGCCATATACCATGCAGTTAGGTCTGTAATCTATTTCAAAGTAATCTCCAAACATGCATACTTTTTTTTCTAATGGATTTTTCCATTCTCCCTGGCCATGATCATGACTATTCCCCGTTGCACTAAACTTAGTAGGAACATCATAACCTAAAAATTTGGCAGTTAGACTTGATAAGAAGTTGCCGCCGCCACCTGGGGGAAAATAAATTAAGTACCTATACAAAGATATGTTCCATTTTATATTCTTGTTCTTGACTAAACTCATCGAAACGTAGTTTATTATAGCGTAAGTCCGGCAACATGTCAAGGTACATTTGTTGTAAATCTTGTGTTTGTAAGAACTCAATGACTTTCCAAACGCTGTCATGTGCGCCGTGATCGTCTGTGCTAGTTTCCACTGGTATATGACTCCAGTACTGGTTAAAAGTTTTAAAGCCGTGATTGCGCATCCAAGCATATGTTTTTGGATTACCGTGTACAATATAAGGACGTAAACCTATTGTTGCTTTCCACATTTTTTCAGTGACTAGTAACGGTTCCCACTCGTCGAATATAGTTTCGCTTATAATGTTTAAGAAATGCTTTTGCCACAAATCCAGTCTACCTACTGTTACTAGATCATTTGGTACGCCGGCGAAATCTTCTTTACTGCCATTGTGATGATAATCTTCTGGATAGTCTTCAATAGTTATTGGTTCCCAGTGTTGTATGCCACCTTGCCAATCATTTTTACCATCAGGGCCGCCTAGTGTTACTATACCGTGCTTTAACAAATCACGCTGTCTAAGTATTTCAGTTATTTCTATTCTATGATACCTCGGTTTACGTTGATAAAGCATATAGATATATTCGGGATCTTGCATTAACACTTGTTCTTCAGTATAACTGGGCATCAGGTCTTTGCCGATTAACGCATGAAAGTTCCATTCATATTTGCTACCTTCGAACATCCCAATTCGATAAACTTGTTTAATACGATATTTGTTTACAAGAGTGTTTAAATCTTCGTCTGTTAGATAAAGAGGATCTATTACACTTAATAAAAATAAATTATCAAAGTCAGCGCCAAAACTTAATGCACGTTGCCATTCGCCGTTATCGAACTGACTACCGAACCAGGTTGTATTAATAACCAGATTGCGATCATTGGGAAACTGTTTGTCTACTTGTTGTGCAGTGCTATTAAAGATATGTATCTCTTCGGGTCCATACTGCCAATCTTTAGGAAAGTGAGTTCCAACTTGTTCAAGCATTGATCATTCTCCTAATACCTTCCGCTAAACCAATCTCAGGCATTAGACCTAAACTAGCCTGTAGTGTAGTATCACTATATCTATAGCCGGCACCTTCTGGTTCATTGGTCATTGTCTGCACTGGAATACGCACACCATGTATTTGTTCGTAAATTATTTCAGCAATAGTAATAAAGTTTGTAGGGATGCCTGATCCTATGTTTAGTTTAATAGGTTCTTCTCTGTGCAACAAATATTCAAACACTCGACACGCATCGTCAATATACACATAATCTCTTATTTGTGTTCCGCTTCCCCAAACACTACACTCTCCCTGTCTTGCTCTAGCAATAATACTAGGCAAAGGATAGTCCATGCTTTGTCCAGGTCCATATATTGTAAATGGTCGCATGACATGACTGGGTATGTTCATTTGTCTAAGCATGCATTCTGCTGCAAGTTTGCTCATACCATACATATCAAAAGGCTCGCCATCAGGTGTATCCTCACTCATAGGAACACCTTGTTGCGATTGCATAGCTGCTGGGTATGCTGCGCAACTGCTAGGATAAATTATCTTACCGCAAAACTGTTCAGCCCAAGAAAATGCACGTCTGTCAATTTCTATGTTCTCAGCAATGCTCCATAAGTTATTGTCTATGCCTTTACGTCCACCAACAAAAGCAGCAAAGTGATAAAGCACATCATATGTTTCATAAGGCATATTATGCTTAACATCTTGTGTATACGCTGTTACATTATATCCTTTGTTTTTCAGATATCTTACTGTATTGCTGCCAAGAAATCCGTCTGCGCCTGTTACTAATATTTTCACTTATTGCTCCAATATTCACACTGTTGCCAGAAACTACTCATCTCTGGAAATGTTTCTAAAAAATTTGTACCGCGCCTACGATCATGCTCATTAAAGAACTTGTAAAAGTCTCCACGCTTGCGTTCTACATCTGTGGTGCCTTGAAGCATCCAATCTAGATCACGTTTCATCTTTAGTACTTCGTAGTCCTTAAAGCCATGCATTTCGTGCATGTTTGCTTCCATATACTGTATACACTCTTGCATTACTATTTGATACTCCATGGGAAGTATTTGCATGCTTTGCCAGTCTGGAGTGTAAAGTAAAGGAGTATCAAACCATACACGCTGATATGTTGTTGTGTATGTTTTACGCAAGTATACTATGTATTCTAACAGTTTTTTCAGTGAAAGTATACTTAAATTATTCATTGTGATAATGAATGTTAGACTGCTACGACTAGGAACATCGCGAACAAATTCTTCACATCTATTTATAGCAAGATCAAAGTCCAATCCATGGCGTATATATTCTGCTTGCTTGCCCCAGGTGTCCATGCTAACAAACTGCATGAAGTGTTCTATTTGCTCACCTTCACACAAGCGTTGCACATAACCTTTGTACTTGTCCCACACCTTAGCGTCAACACTAAAGTTGCTAGTAGTATTCAGGTGCAAATCTTTTTTAGGATTATCTAGTACATAGTCAAACACACGATAAGTGTTTGGATCCATAGTAGGTTCACCACCTGTCATACGGAAATGTTTTAGACTGGGGTATAGAGTGGGCCACCATCTCCAGAAGGCTTCTCGGTAGGGATTATCTTCTCTGTTGGGAATAGCCCGTCGTTCGCCCACGAAGTGTTGGGGATCATTGTGCGGTACAGTTGTGGGCCATGCTCCGTGTTCTCGTGATTCTGCTGTCCAGGTGCTGCTAAACTGAGGACTGCAATAACTACAACTAAGATTACAAACATTATTAAAATTTACCTCTACATAACTTGGATTAACATCCGCAAGTGGATTGTTAACTATTTCATCAAAACTCGCCATAGCCCATGGCTCGCCACTGCGATAGTGTCTGTCACTGATGTTACCTTGCGCTTCTATATTCCAACAGTACTGACAGTCGCTACACTTAGTTCCCTCCATCATTTCTAGTCGACTTTGTTTTTTGTGTGCAGTGTTGTGCAGTGCGCTTGGATTGTCTGCTAGTGGTTCCACAGGTATAGGATGCAACGGCGGATGGTAACAACTATTAGTATGCCCAGTTGTTAGATGCAAACTAACTTGTTTCCACTTTGCTAAACAAAAACTATCACTAACTGTTGCCAGTTTAGTTTTTGCAGTTAGTGCATCATTGTAATAATCGCTCATAGTTTTTCTAATACTCTTTTATTTGCTAGTAAACGCGGAAGCAATGCGTTCATGTCTACTGGATTGCGTAACAACTCGCCTAAACTTTTAAACACTGCATTAACTCTAATATAACTGCTTTCACTGTCATAACTTTTGTCAATAATATCATCGAAAATATCAAATCCCATGTGCTTTAAATTCTGTTCAAACTCCGGACTTCCCACTACCAAAAATAACTTACCATATGCGATAGGTCTGAATGTTTTTTCTGTAATAAAAAAAGTATCAGGAGTTTGATTAGTCTCTATTACAATCTCAACAGCAATATCTTTATAATGTTTTTTCCATAAATTATCATCCAAGCCTTGTAATTTTGAATTATCTCCAGGTAACCAATATTCATCTATGTCACTATATGGCAACATTGTAATTAAACTCTGCCAGCGTTCATTATGTTCGCAAATGAAACTAGTAAAATCGCTGTCCCATTCTGTTACTGTATCAACATCTAAATGCATACTTGCTTTACCACGATCGCTATACTGCCAGTTTTTATGTTTCCAAAAACTATACAGTCTTTCGTTAGTTGCTCTAGCACAAAACATCCCATAGTCAAATTTGGAAGATGATATAATTTCTATTTTTTTAAACCAATTACTAAAAAATGTCGTATATTCTGGATTTATTGTATGTTTAAAAGTTCTGCTCTTACTCAATCTATCGCTGCTAGTAAACTCAATTTGTGTATACGGAATATCTAATTCATCGCAAATATTTTTTACTGCTTGTTCTATTCCATTCTCAACAATATCCCAGCCTTCGTGCCTCAAATCTAATACTATACTCTGATCGCGATGTTGTGCAATCTTACAAGCAAGTATCTCTACATCACGATTGTGTGCTGCACCACAATAATTTGTGATGTCAATTGTTACCATCCTTCGTGCTTTCTAATCTGATCAATTTCAAGTGACATTGGCTGTGCAGCACAGTATGTTTGCTTGTAGTATTTCTTAAAGAACTTGCTTTGATTTGCATCCATATCCAGCATAGGCAACCCAAGTCTGCTCATAAGCGCACCATTAATCTCTGGCATTTGCATAGGATCAAAGTCCTCGTATATGCGTTCCAAGTTATCAAACCACTGTACTTCTGTGTGATCCCAATCTGTAAGCATAGTTTTATATGTGCCAAGTCTTGCACCCTGTATAGCATACTCGCCATACTCTGCATCTTTGCCTACATTATGCCAAATGCTGAGTCTATCAAAGTTTGATTTATGCACCATGTCCTCAAACTCCTGCAGTGTAGGGCGTGTGCCTTTGCGTAAGCACATCTTTACACCTTCACGGAATCCAGCACGCCAAGCATGTTTAGCACTACCATTAGGATATGTTGTGCTGTACACATTATTCATTGCTAGGTATTTTGGATCATAACAAAACTCTACATCATTTTCATCACTACCGTCGCTTGCTTCATGTGTGCGCATGTTGTTAACAAATGTGCGTGTCCAACAACTCATACCACCATTGCCATACATAAGTCCGTTGATGTCGTTTACTGCTTTCCAGCGGAATACACAATCCATAAACTCCGGTTTAATATCCAGTGTAATATCAAAGAACTCCGGATAGGGCATGTTATCGCCGTCAATGAGGATGAAGCGTTCTGAGTCACTTGCGGCTGCGGCTGCTTTGTGTGCAGCATCACTGCCTTGCACACTGTCAACACGCTTTGCCCAAGGCACCATGTTTTGTATTTTAACCCAGAATTCTTCTTTCTTGGGTTCATCGTAACTTAGATAAATGCAGTCCAAGTCTGCTACATCAACTTTTGACATATGGGTTCCTCGATAGTTCGCTCTGTTCTAAATACCAGTGCCGTGTTTTTGGTATAATCCGTACCAGTTCATTTTCAACTACACGATGATGCTTGCCTATACCATCAAGTTGTTCTTGTGTAATAACGATATAAGCACGATCTTCCTGTACAGACTTTTGTACATACTCACGAGTTATTATAGCACCTTCAGAATCATAATACAAACGAATCTCAGGTGGTTCTACTGTGTGTAGTGTGTGTGCTACTTCAAAGAATGCGTTGCTCATATCTCGCTATTAACTCCTGTGTACAAAAATCTTTGTGAAAATAATGAAATGGTCTAGTTTGTGCATAACCGTTAACAATAAAAATCATATCATCTGTTAGTGACCAACTACACGCATCACGCCAGTCATCTGTGCCAAATTGATTAATATGACGTTTCATGTGTGTAAAAGTTGGATAATCCAATGAAGGAATATAATAGTTTTTACTGCCTAGTTCTGTAGCAGCAATGCTCATAAACACATCTGTGTCTGCTGTATCGTGTCTGCAGTTACTTAGCACACTTGTTTTGTATAGATCAAAATTATTCAATACAGTCTTACAGGTGTCAAAAAACTGTTTTGTTTCTACACAATGTCTAAAATACATAAAACCATTGTATGCATTGCATAGATTGTTTTCATGCCACATCCGTCTGTGATGGTGATCCTCTACAACCTCGCCTCTGTAGTTGCGTACTTGTGTAGTAAAGCAAACATTTTTAAGCCTTGCGCCTGTCCACCAGTGATCAATGTTGCTAGTGATGAGCATGTCACTTTCTACTTTAAATGTTTCTTTAAATGGTGTTAGTTCCCATGCTAAACATTCATTAGCAAATGGCGCCATTGTAGGAATAGTAATAACTTCATCAAACACTGCTTGCATATGTTCTGGTACTGGTGTTTTTTCATCAACTACAACTGCAAAGTCATTTATCTTACAGTATGTTTTTACACTGAGAGCAAGCAAATATGCACACTGCAAATATTGCGCACCTTGTGCAAAAGTTAAATAGCCTTGTTCACGATTTTTAGGTCTCAAAGTTTATCTGCCACTTCTAGTAAACTACGCTTGTTCATTACATGCAAATCACCAGTGTAGCGTACAACATTATGTGATTCTTTGTACTGATATTTTAACAGCCACCGTCCATTTGCATAATCTAATACACTATCGCTACTGCTTAATGCAGGTAATGCATAGTCAAATGTTGCGGTGTTTGCATAGCCATTGCACAGTTGATGTGCAATACTTAGTGCAAAGTCATTGCGAAACGGAGCAGGTTTAAATCCAAATAGTTTACTATAGTACAAATAGTTTTCATATACCATACGCCAGGTATCAAATATCTTCTGTGCGTGTTTGCTTTTTTTAAAATAACACACAGTTGCCCATCGCATTTCAAATCCATTACCACCATTTTGTAGAAAGCGATCATGTCTAAATACATCATTGCCTGAGACATCCCAACTACTATTATGGCATACAAAGTCGTGATCACAACCAAAGTAGTTTGCTAGTGTGTCTGACTGTACAATATAATCACTGTCTAACAGTATAGTCTCATCATATGGACTCAGGTCATAGGCACTGTAGCGTCCTATGTTGTTCCATTCTGTGCCTTCTAGTTCGCCATTAGGATAACGAAATGTGCGAAAGTTTTTTTGCTTAGGTTCTATTTTAACTACAGTGCTAGGAACACCCAGGTGTTTTTCTGCTAGTCGTGCGCATAGCTCACTTAGACGTAGATAGTCTAACTGTGCGCTTTCGCTATACAGTA
>Ga0222718_10002134_pt1 | contig 18017 bp, 15 predicted proteins | sample C33_27DmetaG_FD_165045 | JGI IMG/M metagenome (GOLD analysis project Ga0222718, IMG submission 165045) | Estuarine water microbial communities from San Francisco Bay, California, United States - C33_27D | ecosystem: Environmental > Aquatic > Marine > Unclassified | place: USA: California... | reverse complement strand
ATTTTGTTCTCATAATGGAATGTCAAGAATAGATTTACAAAATATTTATGGTGAGGGTGATAGAAAATCTGGAGAAAAATTAGTTAGAATTTCAGATAAAGAAAATGATACATTTCAATTACCTGCAAGATGGCCTACACCACAGTATGCTGTAGATAATATTAAATTATTAAAAGAAAAATTTGATATTGATTTTGTATCTATCTTAGATGAAAATATGACAAGTAATCTAAAATGGACACAAGAATTTTGTGATTTGTATGTCAAAGAGGATTCTTTAAAATCTGTTGGATGGGGAACTCTTGGTGATGCACCAAGCGTAGCTGTAAAACCTGAAATAATTGAAATCATGAAAAATGCTGGTTGTTCATATATTTCATTTGGATTTGAATCTGCATCTGATAAAGTGTTAACACATGATATTCAAAAAGGTCAATTGCGTTCGCATCTTCAAATTACTGTTGACACATTGAAAAAGGCTAACATGACTCCTCTTACTACTTTTATGATAGGAAATCCAAATGAAAATATTGATGATTTGATGGAATCAGTTGATTTTTGGATTCAAAATAATGCTGAAATTGATCCATTCATTTGTACTCCATATGTTGGAAGTCCAATTTTCTATAATCATCAGGATTTTTTATTACAGCAATATGATTACAAGCTAAAATTAGTTTCAGAGGGAAAAATTACACCTGATGAATCAACCATTAAAAAATGGAAACTAAAAGCATTGGATCAATTTATGACTGAGTGTGGTGATGCAACACAATATACTGCTACAGTAAGCCAAAACTTTACAATTCCAGAATTATTTGCCATGAAAAATTTTATGTTAAAACATGATACACGAAGATTATTACAAATGGCTCATCAAAGGTATGAACAAACAGGTCTTGAACAGTGGAAACATAGTGAAAAATGGAATAAATATTGTCAAATTTGTACATCAAAAAATGATTTAAATTCTATGACTGAATTATCATTGAACTCTTAGATTGTTCTAATTTTATTAACTAAAAACACTAATCTTAATTATAATTTTTAAGTCAATTAAATTATTTAATTGAATTATGCTGAACAATTTTACCCAATTCTATAAATCAATTTGAATTATTTTCCAATTCATAACTACAATACCACTGATTTGTAATCTTTTTCCTGTAGAGAGTTTTTCTGTATATGTTCCCATTTGATCAACTGGAGGTTTTTTAATGTCTTTTTCTAAATTAAAATCATAGACATTGATTTTTTTAGCTCCCATATCCATTAAAAATTTTTTAAATCTTGGTAAACTATAGACATTATAATAAGAATTAAAATCGTTTTCACCGTTTTCCTTTTGAAATTCACGTACTTTTACTTGAAAATCAATATCTCCATCATAAAATAATGAACTTAAGAAAATTTGCTTTTTTGTAACTTTCATCAATTCTTTAACAAAATCTTCATAATATGGAATCCATGATAGTGTTTTCCAATTTATACAAATGTCAAATTCTTTTTTATGATTTTTTGAAAAATCAAAAAAATCAATTGTTTCAAATTTAATATTGTTTTTATTTTTACATAATTTTTTTGCTTCATCGATTAGATATTCAGTTTGATCTATTCCTACAAATTTATTATTTGGATTTATTTTAGATAAAAAATAACATATGTGACCAATTCCACAACAGGCATCTAGAATTTTTAATGGGTCTTTTTTTAAAAACGGCGAAATTAATTTTTCAAGATATTTATCCATTTCTTGTTTTTCATCAACGTACTTTTCCATTGATGCTATGACAAATTCCTTATCTTTTTCACCTTTGAAATATTGATATCTTGAAGTCATGAATAATATTCTAACTATGATCTTTTAAAATGTCATAATATTTCTATGTTTAATTTAATAGATTTATTTTTAGGAATCAAAAGGAATAATATTCTGAATTATATTAATAAATCAGATTTGAAACCAAATATTCTGTTTATTCTAATAGACTCTTTACGAGGAGATTATTGTTATAGTGAATCAAAATCTTGTTCAACCCCTAATCTTGATTCAATGATAAATAATGGAATTTATTTTAATCAAGCTATTAGCTCTTCTGATTACACAATTAGTGGATATGGTAGTATCTTTACAAGTTTGTATCCTTATAATGCTGGTAAAAAAGGTGTAAGTTATCACAAATTATTTTCTAAAGTTCCTAATTATATTACACATCTAAAAAATTCAGGATATTCAACATATGCTACAATGGATTCAAATTTTTTAAAATTAGGATTTTCAGAATATTTTGAAAATAATGATCTTGGATATGATCGTACAACTACAGGATTGTTTGAAGGTCTTGAAGAACAAATTATTGAAAAAATAAAATCACATAAATTTAAAGAACCATGGTTTTATTTTTTACATTTAGATGATTTACATTTACCAATTAGATTGCCTGAAAAATTTATGAATAAAAAATATTCTGAACGATATGATTTTGTTGTTGAAAAAGTAGACATGTTTATTGGAAAAATTTTGAAAGAAGTAGATTTAGATAATACTCTTGTAATATTTACTGCTGATCATGGTGATTATATTTTATCTCATGATGACGGTAAAAAAAATTCAATTATTACCAAAATTAAAACGAAATTACGTGAAAAATCTTCTAGTTCTACTTACGATTACTTGTCTTCTCTTAAAAGAAATTCTCAAAAAAAAATTAGATATGCTACAACTACATCTTCCATTGCTAAAAGAAAAATTGAAACGAGAACTGCTAAAAGCAGATTTTTATTTGATGATTTAGTTCATATACCATTATTATTTTTTGGATTTGGAATACCAAAAATAGGTATTGTTAATCAACTTGTTAGAAGTGTAGATATTTTTCCAACAATTTGTGAATTAATTGAAATTCCAAATATACAAAAAAATATTGATGGAAGAAGTTTAACTCCAATACTGCGTGGTGAACAAATTAAAGAAATTCCTGTGTATTTAGAAAATACAATATTTGTAACAGATCAAGAATCTCCAGAACCTTGTATTGGAATAAGAACTAGTAAATTGAAGTATTTTAGAAGTATTGAAGATCCTAGTAAAAAAGTCCATCTTTATGAATTGGAAAATGATCCTATGGAAGAAAACAATATTGCAAATTTTAGTCCTAATTTAGTTATACAAATGGAAAATATTTTGATAGAAATTAGAGAAAAATTAGATAAAAAATTTCAAGAACCAGAACTTACAGATCTTGAAGAAAAAAGAATTGAAGATGAGTTAAAAAAATTAGGTTACATCTAATTAATATATGAAATATTTTTAGAATTTCCAAAATGAATGTTATTTTTATTACTATTGATGGTGCAAGAGTTGATCGAATAAAAAATGGAAAAAATTATAAAAATATTATTCAAAAAAGTACTTTTTTCCCTAATGTTATTACATATGCTCCTTATACTATTTCTGCAATGCATGCAGTTTTTTCAGGAACTTATGGAACAAAAACTGGTGTAAATAGTTACTGGTCTACTCCAAAATTTAAAAAAGATCATTTTAAAACATTAACAAAATATTTGCAAGATCATGAATATGTTACATACGGTGATAGCATAAATGATTTAATTTTACCAAAAATTGGTTTTGATGAATTAGTTATTCATGATGAACTTAATGATGATCTTACTAAAAGACATATTGATTTGTTAGAAAAATTTAATAAAATTAGACTTAATAAGAAAAAATTCTTTTTGTATTTACATTATAGTAGCATTCATACTGGAATAATGGAAAATGTATTAAAAAAATATGATAATTTTAGTTCAGAATATTTTAATAATAGAGAAAAAAATGAAAAATTTTATGATGAATTATTTGAAAATGCAGATGAATATTTAGGTAAAATTTTTGAAAAATGTGAAGAATTGCAACTTTTAGATGATACTTTAGTAGTTGTAATTTCTGATCATGGAATTAGTGTAGGTGAAAAATTTGGTGAAAGAGCTTATGGTGTATTTTGTTATGATTATACACTGATTTCTACATCCTTATTTTATCATAAATCTCTTCCATCTATTACATTTAAAAATCAGGTTCGTTCTATTGATATTCTTCCTACGATTCTTGACTTTTTATCTATCACACATGATCCAAATTATGAATCAATGGATGGAAAAAGTCTATTCCCTATAATTGAAGGAAAAGATGAATCCAGAATAGCCTTTTCTCAATCTGGAAACCCTTTGGATACTGGTAGACCTCCTAAAGAACCTAATATTTGGTCTATTAGAACAGAAAAATGGAAATTTATAAAAAATATTTTTAATAATACTGAAGAGTTGTATGATCTTCAAAGTGATCCCAATGAAACTAAAAATGTAATTGATAAATACCCAAAAATTTCTGATAAATTAAGAGATGAAATGGAAAAAATTGTTAATGAATAATAATAATTTTGAAAGAAATTGGCTAATGAAAAAACTTTAGATTATTGGAATCATCTTTACTCCAAAGATGATTTTTTTGGTACTGGCCCAACAAAACTTGCAATTTTAGCTCAATCATTAATTCACGAAAAACAAAATCATTCGATTTTAGAATTAGGATGTGGTCAGGGTAGAGATGCATTATTCTTTTCACAAATTGGACATAATGTTGAAGCAATAGATGTATCTTCAAATGCAATAGATTTTGTTAATAAAACAAAAAATCTTCTAGGAATTAATAGTCTTAGAGCTTCAGTTGGTGATATTTCAAAACCATTAGAATTTGATAACAATTCTTTTGATTTAGTTTACTCTAATCTTGCCTTACAATTTTTTGATATTGAACAAATGAGATCAATTTTTGAAAATATCTCAAAAGTTTTAAAAAAAGATTCAAAATTTTTATTCTCTACCAAAAAAGAAGGTGATAAATATCATAATTTTGGAAAACAAATTAATGAAAATGCTTTTGAAAATAAAGGCATTATTCGATATTTTTTCAGCTCAAATGAATTGAAAAACTTACTTTCAAAAGATTTTAGAATATTGAAATTTGAATCAGATAAACACACAAATCTTGATTCTACAGTTAGTGTTTGGTGGAAAATTTTAGTTGAAAAAAAATAATTTTCTTCAAATAATGCATTTTAAAGTATAATCTCTCACAATTCTTATACTACTCATAGTAAAATTCAAAATGTGAAGATCCTTATACCTGGAATTGACGGCTATATTGGCTGGGCGCTTGCATTAAAACAACTTAGTTTAGGCAATGAAGTTTGTGGCATAGATAATTTTTCTAGACGGAAACATGTTGAAGAAATGGATTCTTGGTCTGCAATTCCAATACCTGCAATGGATAATAGGATAAAAAATCTTAAAATAAAATATGGTGATAAAATTAGTTTTTTTGAAGGAGATCTATTAGATTCTCAATTAACTAATGACATTGTAAAAAATTTCCAACCTGATGCAATAGTTCACTTAGCTGAACAACCTTCGGCACCTTATAGTATGATTGACCAAAGTCATGCTGTTTATACACAACATAACAATGTGATTGGAACAATGAATCTTCTTTATGCAATTAAAAATTTTGCCCCTAAAACACATCTTGTAAAATTAGGAACAATGGGTGAATATGGCTATGAGGCAGGTTTAGATATTGCAGAGGGTTTTTTTGAAATCGAATTTAGAGGAAAAAAAGCTACAATTCCTTATCCAAAACAAGCTGGAAGTTGGTATCATTGGAGTAAAGTACATGATAGTAATAATGTGATGTTTGCTTGTAAACTGTGGGGAATAAAATCTACTGATATTATGCAAGGAATTGTTTATGGTACTAAAACCAACGAAATTAACAATGAAGATGATTTTACAAGATTTGATTTTGATGAAGCATTTGGCACCTCATTAAATCGATTTTGCACACAAGCCATAATTGGACATCCACTCACAGTTTATGGTCTTGGAGGACAAACTAGAGGCTTTCTTGCCTTAGTTGATTCAATTCAATGCATTTCAATTCTTCTTGAAAATCCTCCAGACGAAAAAGAATATCGTGTGGTAAATCAATTTGATGATCAATATTCAATTATGGAATTAGCTGAACGTGTAAAAAAAATTGGAAATTCAAAAGGACTTGATGTTGAAATTAAACAATTTGATAATCCTAGAATGGAAAAAGAAACACATTACTACAAAGCTGATCATAAAAAATTAGAAGTTCTTGGTTTCAAACCTACAAGAAAAATTGAAGATGAATTAGAAATTATGCTTGAAAATTTACTTCCATATAAAGAAAGAATTCTTAAAAAAAAGAATACTATACGAAAAACATTGAATTGGCAAAATTAAAACTATAATTCCAAAATTAAAATAATGCTATAGTCAATTATTAATAATGGTTGAAGGATTTATTGAAGCAAGAATTGTATTAATGATAATTTCTACAATATTAATTATTATTGTAACTAAAAAACGAATTCAAAAAACTGTTTCTAATCAAATCTTTTTAATTATAACAATTTTCTGGACTAGTATTTTTATCATTGCATTAAATCCCAATATTCTTGATAATGTTTTGCAAATTACAGGGTTGGAAAATAGATCTCAATTTTTACTAATAATATCTATTATTATTATTTTATATTTATTGTATCACCAAATTTCTAAGAATAAATTGTTAACCCTAAAATTTCATAATATTATTAGTGAAATAGCAATTTCTAATTATAATCAAAAAATCTCCATTTCAAAAAATTCAATTGTAATACTTATACCCGCATTTAACGAAGTAAAATCCCTTGGGATTGTTTTAGATTCTATACCTGATTCGATTTTAAATCACCCTATATCAAAAGTTGTTATTGATGATGGCTCTTCTGATGATACGCATAAGGTAGCAATTGATTCTAAAGCATATTGTTTGAGACATGAATCAAATTTAGGACAGGGTTCTGCTTTGATTACTGGAATTAATTTTGCATTACCTTTTACACCTAAAGTAATTGTAACTTTTGATGCTGATGGCCAACATGATATCAATGATCTTGAAAAAATTGTAAAATTGATACTTGAAAATAAATGTGATATGTCAGTAGGCTCTAGATTTATTGGAAACCAAGAATATAGTAATACTGAAAGATTAATTGGGATTCATTTTTTCACCAAACTAATTAATTTTTTATGCAAATCAAATATTTCTGATTCTACAAATGGATTAAGAGCCATAAAACCAGAAATTTTTAATAAAATTAAATTAAGAGAAAAAAAATTTAGTGCACCCGAAATACTTGTTGAAACAATAATGAAAGGCTATAAAATTGAAAATGTTCCAACAACAATCAAAAAACGAACTGCTGGAACAACTAAAAAACCTAGATTAGGATTTGCTTTTGGTTTATTTCGAGTTATAATGGGAACTTGGTTACACAATAAGATTTAAAACAATTTAACTACAATCTTTTTTATGAAAATAGTAGTTACTGGAGGTTGTGGATTCATAGGAAGCCATTTTATTGATTATATCTCAAATCTAGATCATGAAATATCAATAATTGATAATTTCACTACAGGAAAAAAATCACATCTTGAATTGGCACAAAAAAAATGTGAAATAAATATTATAAAGGAAGATATTAGAGACATTGAAAAAATAAAATCCTCTTGTAAAAATGCTGATGTAATTGTTCATTTTGCAGCAATGACTGGAATTATAGAATCACTTGAAAAACCAATTGAATTTTCTAATGTGAATGTAATTGGCACATTAAATCTTCTAGAAATTTGTAAAGAATATAAAATTCCTAAATTTGTGTTTGCTTCAACTGGTGCTGTTTATGGAGAACAAACTCCTCCTTTTAAAGAAAATATGATGGTATCGCCAATTTCTCCATATGCTGCCTCAAAAATAGCTGCAGAAAATTACTGTAAAGCATATGCTGAAACATTTGGAATTTCATGTTCTATTTTACGATTTTCAAATGTATTTGGTCCTAGAAAATCATTTGGTCCATATGCTAATGTTATTCCAAAATTTGTTAGATCTGGATTAAAAAAAGAACCAATAACAATTTTTGGAAATGGTGAACAAGAACGAGATTTTGTTTTTGTAAAAGATATTGCTAAAGCATGTTTTTTAGCTGCTTCACATAAAAATTTTGGAATTTTTAATATTGCTACTGGAATAAATACAAGCGTGAACAATTTAATTGAAAAAATTGAAATTGAATTAGGATATAGTTTGATCAAAAATTATGTTGATTTTAGAAAAGGTGAAGTACAGTATGCCTATTCATCAATTGAAAAAGCTCAAAATGAATTAGAATATACTCCTGATTATAATTTAGAAAAAGGATTAAAAGAATATGTTGAATATGAAAAAAAATTATCATAAATTTAGATTTGGTTTGACCTTTTAGACCATTTCTTGCATTTTTTTCTATTATCTTTTATAACTACACCAAAATTAGAATTATAACCATTGTTAGAAAATAATAACTTCAAAAAAGCACTCATAATATTAGTAACAGTAATAATTTTTTATGGGATAATTTTATTCCTCTCTGATCTTAACAAGATTAGTCAAATTCTTACTAATGTAAAAATTGAATTATACTTTCTATTATTTCCATTAACTTTTCTTACATTATTAATTCAAGGTTGGAGATACCATCTAACATTGGCTAAATTGAATATAAGATTATCTTTCAAAGAAAGTTTTCTGATTTATCTGTCTGGCTTGTCTATGACTTTAACGCCCGGAGGAGCAGGTTCAATAATCAAATCACATATTCTTAAAAAGAAAACTGGAAGATCTTTTTCTAATACAACTCCTGTAATTATTTATGAAAAATGGTTAGAATTGGTAGCAATTATTACTATAATTGGAATTCTTTTATTTTGGTCTGATTTATTAGAATCTAAAATAATTTTTGGAATTGGAGTTTTCATTTCAATTTTTGTTTTCATTATTTTTAAAAAGAATATGGGACTTCAGTTTCTTAATAGTATTTTATACAAATTCAAATTTTTAAAACGATTTAATATTGAAATTCATGAATTTAAAACTGCAACAAAACAACTTACAACTTGGAAATCCTTTTTGGAATTGTTAGGAATAACATATTTATCTAAAATTGTTCCTATGATTTCAGTATACTTAGTTTTTAGTATTTTTGGTCTTGATTTTAATATTTTCTCTAGCAGTCAAATTTACTTTACCAGCTTAATTGCAGGAATTCTATCATTTATTCCTGGTGGTATTGTTATTACAGAAGGAAGTTTTCTTGGATTATTAATTAAAACTGGAGTTTCTTTTTCTTCAGCTACCGTTTTAGTACTGCTAGTAAGATTCTTGACCTTTTGGTTTCCAACAATTTTAGGATTTATTGCTTTAAAGAAATTATCTAAAAATCTATAATCAAAATTTATTTTGTATGTAGATTCAAATATCTGTCAACATAGATCCAAATAGAATGAATATTGGTCTAATAGGTTTAGGAAAGATGGGATTACTTCATGCAGGAATTCTTAATTCTTTAGAAAATGTTACTCTTTGTGCCATTTCAGAACATGAGAGTATGCTTCTAAATCATATTGAAAAAGCTTTACCACATGTAACAGTATATCAAAATTTTGAAGAAATGTTAGATAAAGAACAGTTAGATTTAGTTCATATCACAACACCAGTGTCCTCTCATTTACCTATGATGTCATATTGTATTGAAAAAGGAGTGAATTTTTTTGTTGAAAAACCTCTTACTAGAAATCTTGATGAGGCAAAACAAGTTTGTTTAAAATTACAAAATTCTAATATTTTTCACAATGTGGGTTATAATGTAAGATTTTCAGCAACTTTTTCCAAAGTTAAGAGTTTGTTAAATGAAAAAGTTTTGGGTGACATTTATGATGTTAAATGTAGTATGTATGCATCTAATGTTTTTTCAAAACCTAAAGGTTGGAGATTTAAGAAAAAAATCAGTGGTGGCGGCGTATTGTTGGAAATGGGATGCCATTTAATTGATTTGTTAATTTGGTACTTTGGTAAAATAGACTTTGTTAAAGGAGAAACTAGATCTATTTATTCCGAAGTTGAAGATTCAGCTTTTGCATTTTTAGAATTTAAAAATAAAATTAAAGGAGAATTAGATACTTCATGGAGTAAGGAGGGTTATAGAATACCTGAAATTACATTTTTAATTCATGGAAGTAATGGAACACTCAAAGTTAATCAAGATTACATAGAATTAAAATTAGATAAACCAGTAGGCTCTGTTATATCCCCAATCCAAAAAATTTACAAACAAACTCTTGAACATGGAGTACCATTTGATGTAGGGGGACATGATTATACTCTTGAAGATATTCACCTAATTAACTCAATTCTTAATCATGAAAAACCTTTAGTTGATGCTTTTGAAGCCAGTAAAACTCAAAGTGTAATTCAAGCAATTTATGATTCAACAAAAAATGATGAAAAATTAAGGGTTGATTATATTGTCTAAATTTGATTCTGTACTCTTAGGAGATAACGCATTTTATGGAATAGACCATCTTTCACATGAAAGAGCTAGAGAACGTACTACTACAGTTCAATCAATTGATAATATGATTGATGTAATAAAAACTGCTTATTCTATGGGTATTGATGGAATGGTTGTAGCAAACAGACCAAAGCTTAAAGAAATCCTTACAATTCTAGAACATGATTCTAATATTGCTAAAAAACTTGATTTTTATCCAATAATTCCATATGCTCAGGGTTTACAGATGAAATTAAGTCAAGGCGGTGTAATGGGAACTATGAAAGAAATTATTAAAGCTGGAAGTATTAAAAAAGATCTTAAAATTTTAGCTAAAGGCGGATTTAGCTTTATGAAAAAAGATTTCATTGAACTGTTTAAAATTTTTATTGATGTTGAATTAATCAAACTTCAAAACACAAAACCAAAAATGATTTATTTACATCCTGTACTTACAGACTTAGCTCTTGCATTTAATTTGAAAAATGTTTTTGAAACATTTCAAAATCATTTACATGATAATTATCAAATTAAAAGTGGTGTTTGTACAAAAAACTTCCCACAATTGATATCTAAATTTGAAGAATGGGAAATGAATTATGATAGTATTATGACCTCCTTTAATAAATCAGGTTATTTGATGAATCCTTCTAGAGAAGAGTGTGAAAAATGCTTGGAGAATTATAATGGTCATGTTTTAGCAATGAATCTATTTGCAGGAGGTCTATATTCTCTTGATGAAACTGCTAAATATGTTGAATCATTGCCTAAAATTAAAAATATTGTAATAGGGTTATCTTCAACCAAACACGCAAAAGAAACATTTGATCGTTTTACAAACAAATAATCTAATCAAAAACTAAATTTACTATATTTTATTTATTAAAGCACAGAAATCACTATTTTATTTAAAACGGCATGAATTATTTCATTTTTTATTGTATCATTAATTAACAGTTTTATCATACGGCTAAAATTATTTTATCATGACCAAAACAACTGTAATTTCTATTATTATTGCTTTTTCATTTAGTATGTCTTCTTTCTTTATTGTTTATGGAGCATTCCCTCCATCACATATGGATTCAAATGATGATTTTTTCAAAAATTCTTTATCTAAAGATGAAAATAAAATTTTTATTTTTGGATCAAGTCAAGTGGGCCAACTTAATGTTGAAATTATAAATTCTCAAATTTCTACTTATTATGATGACTCTAAGGCATATAATTTAGCATATAATGGTGATTCACCTAAAAAAAGAATTCAGACATTACCAGAAATCATTGATCTAAATCCAAAATTAATTGTATATGGTATATCGTATAGAGATTTTGTAATCCCTAATCATGATTCCGAATATTTGTTACCTGATCCAAAAAAATCATTCTATGAATTACTTGATTATTATTCATATGGTGAAGAAATAAATCCACAATTTTTTACTCTTTCATTGATTAGAGAAAATTTTGTAAACATGGGAATTTTTCCAAAACAACAGAATACAAAAATTCCTGATACACCTTTCTATGATTATTCAGATGATTTAATGAAGATTTTATCAAGTGATGATAAAAATAATATTGAAAATACCTCTAACACAAATCGATTTTATTTTGGTGATTTACAAACTAATTCCCAAATATATGCATTTGAACAAATCTTAGATAGATTAAACGAAAACAATATCAAAGTTATTATTTTTCTTACTCCTTTACATCAATCATCATTGAATCAAATATCTGATATTGAAGAAGATGGACTACAATTTGTTATGAAGAGAATATCTGAACATAATATCCCAATTTTAGATCTTCGTAAAGAATATGTTGACTTAAATATTTTTGCTGATTGGGATCATGTTGCATTAAATGATGATTCCATTATCTATAGTGATGATATAAGTAAATTCATAATTACCGAATTAGAAGAATAATGCTTTTCAACTCCATAGAATTTTTAATATTTTTTGTAGTGGTTTTAACTGGAATTTTAATAATTAAACATAGACGATTTCAACATTTATGGCTATTAGGGTCAAGCTATTTCTTTTTCTATTTTACCAGTAATTTTCTTTTATCATTATTAATTATTTCAACAATTCTTGATTATTTTATCGCAAAAGAAATATGGAAAGCAAAAACAAAAAGTAAAAAACAAATTCTTCTTATTCTTAGTATTTCAGGTAATTTAGCTTTATTAGGATTTTTTAAATATGCAGATTTTGCAATTTTACAATTTAATATTTTTGGAAATATTTTAAATCTGGAAACTTCTATTCCGATACTTAATCTTGCATTACCTATTGGTATTTCATTTTATACGTTTCAAACTATAAGCTATACTGTAGATGTGTATAGGGGAATTCTAAAACCCTCAAAATCCTTTTTGGAATTTGCTTTGTTTGTTTCCTTTTTCCCTCAATTAGTAGCTGGACCTATTGTTCGTGCGCGAGATTTTTTACCACAATTACGAGAAAAATTTGAATCAAATAATATTCCTCAAAAACTACGTCAAATTGTAATTACTAATCCCAATCTGAAACTCGGTATAACTATCATGGCTTTTGGATTTTTTAAAAAAATGTTTTTTGCAGATAATATTGCGCCTTTAGTAAATGAAATTTTTTCTAATCCAATTGGATTACATTCTTACCATATAATATTGGCAACTATTGGTTTTGGAATTCAAATTTATGGTGATTTTTCAGGATATTCTGATATCGCAATTGGAATTGCATTAATTTTAGGATTTCACCTTCCAAAAAATTTCAATAAACCCTATTTTGCAACTTCTCCATCTGATTTTTGGTTAAGATGGCATATTTCTCTATCTTCATGGCTTAGAGATTATTTGTATATTCCACTTGGTGGAAATAAAATTTCACAAAATCGTACTTATCAAAATCTGATCACTGTGATGATTTTAGGTGGTCTTTGGCATGGTGCATCATGGAATTTTATCATATGGGGTGCCTTACATGGCTTATACCTTACAATTCATAGAATCATTTCTAACAAATTTCCTCAATTACGTATTCATCCATTTTTTAAATCTAAACTCGGAAAAATTATTTCTATTATTATAACACAATATTTTGTATTTTTAGCTTGGATTCCGTTCAGAATACAAGATTCCAATGATGTCATGTATTCAATGCATAAATACATATTTTTCGATTTTAATACTTCTGAATTTACATCATTTTTACTTGGCCATAAATTGCCAATAGCATTAATTTTCCTTTTCATTTTGTTGAATTTTATCATGTATATGAGATCAGATATTATACAAAAAATTTCAAAACTTCATTTGAAATATTGGATTTTAGTTTTAATTACAATATTTACAAGTATTATTTCATTTTATAATGGAAATCCATCTGATTTTATCTATTTTAAATTTTAACAATTTTATTTTAAATTAAAAATAAACATCTTTGAAAAATTTCCCCGAATTAATATTTTTTATTTAAAAATTATTTAAGACATTCTACATCATTCATCATTTTTGTTGATTCTTTAATTATTATTTCACAAAAATTATCTGAAAAATCTTTCAAAATTAATTTATCGTTAACAAAAAATTCTTTATAGAAAATTCTTTCATCATTTAATTTTGGATCTTTAAAAATATACACTTTTTTACCTTCCAAAATAGTATTCTCTAATATTTTTGCAGTATTTTGATAATGTTCATCATCGATTCCTTCATCCCATGTAGGTGTAAATGGAATAGCCCCATACGCTATAACTGACCATGTTTGATAATATGAGAAAATCACACTTTCTTTAGTTATTCCTTCAAAATCAGGTGGAAATTTCTCATAATAGTCATTAGGATCTTTAAGTTTCCAACCTTCATTTTTAATAATTTGTGAATAATCTGCATAGGTAAATGAAATTGGAATAATTACAATTAAAAACAAAACTGTTGATATTTTAATAATTTTTGAAAAAATCAGATTTTTTTTATTTTTTTGTTCTTTAACTGATGATTTTAAAATCTTCCAAATAACAAAACTTAACATCATATAAAAAAAAGGCATTAGTGGTAGAACATCACGACCAGAACCTTGCCTATTTGCTACAATTGGTGAAAATGAATAAAATAAAATAAAACCTAAAATAAATAGACTAAATGAAATGAGTATAGTCCTATTTTCATTTTCTTTTAATCCTATTACTAATGCAATTATAATAATAATTAGTGCAATAATTCCCAAATTATAATTTGAAAAAATATTTTTAAATAAATCATTATTGAAAAATGAATTCGTAATTGGAAAATTTACTTCCAATTCTGAATTAGAAACAACATCTGTAACTCTATTAACTGGATATGGGAGAAAATGATTTAAATATTTTTTAATTCTTTCTAAATTAATTATTTCATCTTCATTATATTCTGTATCTATATTAATTCTAGGACTATCTGTAGCAGTGTAAATTGATGTTATTGGGTCATCAAAACAATAATTATTAAACAACCCAAAAAATCCAAAAAATACTATCCAGGGAATTAAAGTATATGTTAAAATTTTTAAGATATTTTTTTTACTAAAAAGATTATTTTTATTATGATAATTAGTTATTTCATTTTTTGATTTTTCTAAATACATATACGTAAAATAACCTACAATTATCAAAATTTCAATTGGTAATATGATAACTCCATTTAATCTAAAAATTGAAGGTATCATTAAAAGTGAAGAAGAAATTAATAAGAATTTATTATTTTTTGTTCTTAAAAATATCATTAAAAAATAAAATCCTCCAATGAAAAATAACGAAAAAATATTGGATGTAAGAAGTCCTCTTCCTACCCAAAAAAATATTTCGTTGGTTGCCAGAAAACATAATGTTAACAATCCTACATAAGGACCAAAAAATTTTGTAGATATTCTTTCACTTGCTATTAAAAAACAAATAGCAAAGATTGGACCTAAATAAAAAAGACCTGCTTCTCCACTTACTATATAAAAAAATGCCCCTAATACAGCTATTCCTGGCATAGAATCTGGAATAGCTGTATTGTGTACTGTTTTGATCCAACTTGCTGGAATAAACTCCTTTTCACCCGTAGATGATAACAATTCACTTGAAAATTCATATTCACCCTCAATCAATCTCATTGCAAATAAGCCATACCCTCTAGAATCATTTGGAAGTTCGTAATATGGAAAGAAAAATCCTAGTAAAAATAATGCTAAAACTGATATAATTATTATTTTAGAAATTGGAAGAATAATATGTTCTATTTTATTTTTTTCAATTTGTATCATTGTCTAATTCCTCATTATTATCCATATGATCAAATATTTTAACAGTCAAAGTTTACTCTTTATGAAGTCTATCGATTTAACTGGCGAAGGATCAATTCCTGATAAAACTGCTAGATATATTGAAGAGTAATCTAGTAAATATATTAGACAAATAATTTTTGATAAAATATTTCCTTTCACAGATCTGATTTCTTTATACTCTATTTTGCTATCTTGGAAAAACTCTTTTATTATTTCCCATCTTTCTTTTGTTTTTATAAAATCATCCTCTCCTCTTAATAGAATTGGTTTAATATCGTTTTTTGAATCCCATGCAACAATTCCGTTGTGACATGCTTCAATAACATCTTCTGTCATAGTATGAATTTTGGAATTTTCTTGTAATGAATTTTTAAAACGTATAGCCGCAGCTTGTAATCCCCATGGATAATATACTAAAGGAATTCCTGAAATCCAATTTGATAATTCAATGGCTGGATTATTTTTTGATAAATTTCCTGAATAAATTTTTTGTCGTAATTTTTTCATTTCTTCTATAGACTCTTTAATTTCAAAATTTCTAATTGGCAAAACATTTTCTAGAATTTTTAACATTGAATACAAAAATGAAACAAAAGAGGCTCTAGGTGAATGATATTTTTCAATTTTCCTATATTCAATACTATCTTCCATACATTTTTTTTCAATTTCCCCTCCATTTGATAATGCTAAAATTTTACAACCAATTTTCTTTGCTTCTTCCAAAATTGTTAATGTCTCTATAGTATTACCAGAAACACTAGTAATAATTACTAAAGATTCTGAATTGGTAATTGATGGAAGTAAATATCCCTTTACTATATCCACATGAATACCTGTTTTCGATAAAATTGAATAAAAAATATCGCTAATTGCTCCGGAACCACCCATTCCTGCAAAAACAATATGAGAAATATTTTGAAATTTAGTTAACTTGTAATCCGATAGATAACTTTTTTCTGCAATTTCTGGCCAAATATCATAAATTTTATACATTCCTTGAGAATCAAATTTTTCTAACGTAGATTTATTGATCAACATTACTCGATAGTTTTAACTGATATAATAGTTCAAGTCAAAATGAATAAATGATTATAAATATGGAAGAAAAATTTTTCCTTCATGAATGATAAAATTTCTATTGATTCTTCACTTAGAACTGTAGAATGGAAAAATAACAAAGTAATAATGATTGAACAAACAAAATTACCAAATGAATTAATTTTTGTAGAATATGATGATTTCAATCAAGTTGCAAATGCAATTAAAACTTTGATAGTTAGAGGAGCACCTGCAATTGGAGTATCTGGAGCATTTGGATTAGGATTGGCTGCTTTACAAAGTAAAGCGATTACAAAAGAAGAATTATTATCAGATTTGGAAGAAGCTAGAAAAATTCTTTTTGCAACTAGACCAACTGCAGTTAATTTAGGTTGGGGTTTAGAAAAAATTATGAATATTGCAAAAACTGGAGAAACTGCAGATCAAATTCGTGAATTAGTAATTTCTACTGCAAAAAAAATGGCTGATGACGATATCGAAATAAACAAATCTATGGGAAAAAATGGTTCTGCTTTATTTGATGATAATGATACTATCATGACTCATTGTAATGCAGGTGCATTAGCTACTGTTGCATATGGAACAGCTTTAGGCGTAATCCGTGCAACAAGAGAAAGTGGAAAAAATGTTAAAGTAATTGCTACTGAAACAAGACCAATTCAACAGGGTTCAAGATTAACTGCATTTGAATTAAAACATGATGGATTTGATGTTAGTTTAGTTCCTGATACTGCAGTAGGATATTCAATGGCAAATGGATTGGTAAACAAAGTTGTAGTTGGTGCTGATAGAATTGTTAAAACTGGACATGTTTTTAATAAAATTGGAACGTACCAGGTAGCAACAATGGCAAAACAACATGGAATTCCATTTTATGTTGCAGCCCCACTATCAACAATTGATATGGAAACAAAAGCTGAAGATGTAATTATTGAAATGAGAAAAGGAAGTGAAGTTACAGGAATTGGTGATAAAAAAACTGCTCCTGATGATATTGGAGTAATTAATCCTGCATTTGATATGACTCCTCCTGAATTAATTGCTGGAATTATTACTGAAAAAGGCGTGGCTACCGCACCATTTGAAGAATCTCTAACAAAATTATTCCAAGCTAATTAATACAAAGTTTTTATTGTTTTTCGAATTTTAGTATAAA
>Ga0222718_10002133_pt1 | contig 18017 bp, 13 predicted proteins | sample C33_27DmetaG_FD_165045 | JGI IMG/M metagenome (GOLD analysis project Ga0222718, IMG submission 165045) | Estuarine water microbial communities from San Francisco Bay, California, United States - C33_27D | ecosystem: Environmental > Aquatic > Marine > Unclassified | place: USA: California... | reverse complement strand
GTAGAAGGAGACGCAATTGAAACACCCGTTGATTATTCAGATAATTGATTGTTTAACGTTTAATCAATGATGAGTGAGAATTCCAAGTAAGAAAAAAAGAATCCAAAGAACATTATTAGTTGACGGAGACTCGTTGTTAAAAACCGCCTATCATGGGGCTAAAAATCTTTACTATAAAGAAACCCATATAGGTGGTATTTTTCAATTCTTAACTATGGTTCGTAAAATGTTGAATGAAAACAAATTCGACAGAGTATACGTATTTTGGGATGGACAATTTAGTGGTAGACTAAGATACGATATTTACAAAGACTATAAGTCTAATAGAGACAAAGATTTCTATAACGAACAACCACCATCAGAAATAGATTTATATTTACAGAAAGAAAGATTATATTCTTATCTTGAAGAGTTATTTATAAGACAATACAGAGATGATATTGTTGAGGCAGATGATTCTATAGGTTATTATGTAAATAATATCTCTGAGGACGAAAGAGTGGTTATTATGACAAGAGATAGAGATCTTTGTCAACTAATCAATGAAAAAGTTTCAGTTTACGATTTAAATCTTAAAAAGATAGTTACAGAAGAAAACTATTTAGTAGATTTCGATCACCACCCATCAAATTTAAAACTAATAAAAATGATATCTGGAGATGTTAGTGATAACATTAAAGGTATTGTTGGTGTAAGTGAAAAAACATTGGTGAAATTTTTCCCTGAAATTATGGAAAAAACTTTGACTTTGGAATATATTTTTAGTAAAATTGAAGAAATTCAAAAAGAAAGAAAAAATAGATTGAAAACATTAGATAACATATTAAATAAAGTTACCAAAGGATCACAAAAAGAAATGATTTATGAGGTTAACGAAAAGTTAATAGACTTATCTAATCCATTATTAACTGAAGAGTCTAAAACAGATTTAGATCACTTATTTAGTACTACTATGGATCCTGAAGGTAGAGACACTAAGAATGTGATTAATATGATGATAGAGGATGGGTTAATGTGGGCAATACCAGGTGGTAGAGAAGGTTATATAAATTTTTTACAACCATTTTTATCTATAATTAAAAAAGAGAAAAATTATTTTAAAAAAGTAAATGTATAAAATATGAAAAAGAAGTATAAAAGTTACCCTTATGAATTTCTGTTTATGATTAATGGAAATCCTATTGTTGGAAGAAACTTCCCAGTAAACAATTTCAATATAGAATCGTTAAAATCTTATGAAATAAAGGAACTAGTTAGTGGAGTATCAGATATGATTAGAAATTTGTTTAAAGAACGTACCTACGATTATATGGAAAGATATAGTAATTATTATTCTACTAGTACTGAAGAAGAAACAAAAAGTGTGGACATTTACGAAAATGAAGATTTCTTTTCTATACAGATTAAGTATAAAGGTAGAGTGGTTGCGGAAAGAATTTTTAGTGGTAATGACTACCCACCTAATGTTAGATATGATGTCGACATAAGAAAAATTATACCTAAAATCATCGATTATTTGCAACAGGGGTTGAGTGATAAAAATTATACAAAAAATTATTGCGGTTATCAACTTGACGACATATTTATTAATAACTAAATCAGATAAAGAATGGCGAAAAATGAGAGTTTAAATTTAGGTTATTTAGGATATAGTTTCCAAGTAAAATTAGTAAAACAATTAGTAGAGGATCATAAGTTTTCTGAGAGTATTATTTCTATTATCGATCCTAATTATTTCGACAACGAGTACATGAGACTCGTTGTTGCATCTATAAAGGATTACTATGAAAAATATGAAACCATTCCGTCTTATGAAACTATCTTTAATATAGTAAAGAGTGAAGTTAGAAGAGAAATTGCCAGAGAATCTGCTACTGAACTTATTAAAGAGGTTAGAGAATCTGAAAATAGAGACTGTTTACACACACAAGATGTTGCCATTAAGTTCTGCAAACAACAAGAACTTAAGAAGGCTACTCAAAAAATCCAAAAAATTCTAGATGTTGGAGATTTTGATAGATATGATGAATGTGAAGAATTAGTTAAACAGGCTATATCGGTAGGAACAGAAAAAGACGAGGGTGTTGATATCTTTCACGCTATTGAAGAAGTTTTAGCTGATGATTTTAGAGATCCTATACCGACAGGATTGGTAGGTATTGATAACCTTATGGGTGGAGGTTTATCTAAAGGTGAGTTGGGTGTTATACTTGCGGCGTTCGGTGTTGGTAAAACGACATTAATTACTAGAATGGCGAACACTGCGTATTTAGAGGGTAAGAACGTAGTACAAATTTTCTTTGAGGATAATGTTAAAGTTATTCAAAGAAAACACTTAACATGTTTTACTGAGATAGAACTAAGTGAGTTGGGAGAAAGAAAGGAAGAAGTAAAAGAACTACTACCTAGATTCCAAAACTTAGAGGGTAATCTTATACTTAAGAAGATGTCAAGTGATGGTACTACTATCCCACATATCAAACAATATCTACGTAAATTAATTTCTAGTGGTATAAAACCAGACATAGTATTTGTTGATTACATCGATTGTATCCAACCCACTAAACAATTCAAAGATGAGTATAGTGGAGAAGGAAATGTGATGAGACAATTTGAAACTATGTTATCGGAGTTAGATATTGCTGGGTGGACTGCGGTACAAGGTAACAGAAGTGCAATTGGTGCAGACTTAGTAGAGGCGAATATGATGGGTGGTTCTATTAAGAAAGGACAAATCGGTCACTTTATATTATCAGTTGCGAAGACATTAGATCAAAAAGAAGAAGGAAGGGCGACATTAGCCATCTTAAAATCTAGATTTGGTAGGGACGGAGTTGTTTTTGACGACATTGTATTTGACAATGGTACGTTAACTATCGACACTAGTGAAAGTACAGATGTATCACTATTACAACATGGAAAAGGTCAGAAAAAGAAAGAGTCTGATTTCATTAGTGAGACGATAGCGAAGAAGAGGAGTACATTAAATAATAATTAAAATTAGTAAATGGGGATTTTTTAAATGGTTTACTCATATAAATCATAAAGGGAAATACACCCCCTAAAAAAAAGAAAAAAAAATTAAAAAAATGGAGTTGTCAAACAAAATATTATCAGACATTACCGTACATATGAAGTACGCAAAATTTCTCCCAGAAGAAAATAGGAGAGAAACTTGGGAAGAGTTAGTAACGAGAAATAAAGAAATGCATCAAAAGAAATATCCTAATATTAAGGACGATATTGAAGAGGTGTATAAAATGGTATATGATAAGAAAATATTACCTTCTATGAGATCATTACAATTTGGTGGTAAACCTATTGAAATATCTCCTAATAGAGTATATAATTGCGCATATTTACCTATTGATCATGTTGACGCATTTTCAGAAACAATGTTTTTATTATTAGGTGGTACAGGTGTAGGGTTTTCAGTACAGAGACATCACGTTGAGTCTTTACCTGACATTAAGAAACCAAATCCAAATAGGAGTAGAAGATATCTAATAGGTGATTCTATTGAAGGATGGGCAGATGCAATTAAAGTATTAGTAGAGTCTTATTTCGGTGTTAAATCATCTACACCTATATTTGACTTTTCAGATATTAGACAAAAAGGTGCGTTGTTGGTTACTTCAGGTGGTAAAGCACCAGGACCTCAACCACTAAAAGATTGTATTCATAATATTAAAAAGGTATTAGACGCTAAATCAGATGGTGATAAACTCACACCTATTGAGACACACGATATTATATGTCATATTGCAGACGCAGTTTTAGCGGGTGGTATCCGTAGAGCGGCGTTGATTAGTTTATTTAGTGCAGATGACGATGAAATGATTTCTTGTAAGTCAGGTGCGTGGTGGGAACTTAACCCACAAAGAGGTAGAGCTAACAATTCAGCTGTATTACTAAGACATAAAGTAACTAAAGAGTTTTTCTTAGATTTATGGAAAAGAATTGAACTAAGTGGTGCAGGTGAACCAGGAATTTATTTCTCTAATGATAAAGATTGGGGGACGAATCCCTGTTGTGAGATAGGTTTACGACCTTATCAGTTCTGTAACCTATGTGAAGTAAATGCTTCAGATATAGAGTCACAAGAAGACTTTGAGAAAAGAGTTAGAGGTGCGGCGTTTATAGGTACATTGCAAGCAGGATACACAGACTTCCATTATCTTAGAGATGTATGGAAAAGAACTACACAAAAAGACGCATTAATCGGTGTAGGGATGACTGGTATCGGATCAGGTGTAGTGTTAGGTTATGATATGAAATCTGCGGCGAAAGCGGTTAAAGAAGAAAATCAAAGAGTTGCTAAGTTGATAGGTATTAATAAAGCTGCTAGGACAACTACAGTTAAACCATCGGGTACGTCATCTTTAGTTTTAGGGACATCTTCTGGAATTCATGCGTGGCATAATGATTATTATATCAGAAGAATCAGAGTTGGTAAGAATGAAGCAATTTACACTTATTTATCTATTAACCATCCAGAGTTGGTTGAGGATGAAATTTTCCGTCCACATGACACTGCAGTTATATCTATTCCACAGAAGTCACCAGAAGGTTCTATTTTAAGATATGAGTCACCTTTTGAATTATTAGAGAGAGTTAAAAAGGTTTCTAAAGAATGGATTAAGTTTGGACACAGAGGTGGACAAAATACGCATAACGTATCTGCAACAATTTCTTTAAAAGAGGAAGATTGGGAACTTGCAGGGGAATGGATGTGGAATAATAGAGAACATTATAATGGTTTATCAGTTTTACCTTATAATGGAGGAACATACCAACAGGCCCCGTTTGAAGATTGTACTGAAGAAACATATAACACAATGATGAATTCATTAACTAGTGTTGATTTAACTAAGGTTATTGAATTACAAGATAATACTAACCTATCTGGAGAAGTAGCTTGTGCAGGTGGGGCGTGTGAAATAGTTTAAGTTATGACTGTAAATGCAAGTAACGATTGGGTACAACAATTATATGTGAGGGAGTTTGGGAACAAACTCCTTCCTTCTGATTACTACTACGACAAAGATGGTAGAATGGTTATGACTGAATCATATCATATAAGAAGAGGTAGATGTTGTGGTAATGGATGTTTACATTGCCCGTATGATCCAAAACACGAAAGAGGAAATACGAATATAACAAAGTAAGTTTAAAATCTTATAAAGTATTTAATAAAGTCAGACTAAGTTCTGACTTTTTTTATTTTACCATTTCTTTTAAAAAAAGATATAGTACAATATTTATATACAAATGGCAAAGACTAGATATATAAATATTGATTTTCCTTTTAAAGATAGTAGAAAGGGTTTTTACTTTCAATTAAATCAAACTGATCGAGATGCAATTAGGGCGGATTTATTACATTTATTATTAACTAATAAAGGTGATAGATTATATTTACCTGATTTTGGTAGTGATTTAAGAAAGTTCATATTTGAACCTAATGATAGTATAACACACGATGATATTAAAAAAAGTTTAAACGATAGTATATCTAGATATATACCTAATTTAATAGTTAATAGTATTAAATTTAGGGACGATGAGGTTGAAGAATTAATAATTGTAGAATTAACGTATACTGTTACAGATGGAACATTCCAAAGTTCTGACACAGTAACATTAACATTTTAATTCATTATATTCTATCCCAAACATATTTATCTGTTCCACAGTCAAAAATTTTAAAATACCCATTTAATTTCATATTATCTGATTCAGAAAAACTTTCATTAAACAAAATGTCCATACCTGATAACTTATGTTTTTGATATTTATATCTAGTCTCTCTTTTTTTATTTATAACATAATAATAATTTGGTCCACTTATTTTTTCTAGTTTAAACCCTAAAGTTTTATAAATTTCACCTATCGACCATCTTTTATCGGAATAACTTATTACTTTATTAGGTTTATACATTTTTAAAAAATAATTAAAAATTTTTGATGCCCCACCTATTACAGAAGTATTTAATTTATTTGAAAATCTTAATATTTCATATTCCCCATCAACTGATTTATATTTTAATATATTTCTGGTTTTACCTAAAGTCATTAATGATACTAATTCATTATTATAATATAATCCAATACGAATAGATGAATTAACATATCCTTGTATATGATTTTTAACCATAAACTCTTTCGCATCTGAACTAGATATTTCTTTAATTATACATTTTCTACCATATATTTTATTTTTAGTTAATCCTATTATATTTATTAATCTGGATTTAACTATTTCTTTTTTATCATTCCATTCATCTTCAAAAATTTGTATTAAACGGTAACCATTTTCTTCACATAGTTTTGTTTTATTAATATGATAATTTTTATCTTTAAATTGTTCAGAGTGCCAATATAATCCATTATATTCTATACCTAATTTATGTTTAGGTAATAAAATATCTATCTCTAAACCATTTAATAAAGTCTTATCATTTTCGATAGATTCTACATTTAACGAATTAATAAAATTATAAATTTCTTTTTCTTGTGTAGATATACTATTACTACAAATTTTACAACCATAACCATTTATATGGTATTGTGGTGTTATATTAATATCACCATGTTTAGGACAATTTACTATTAATGGTGTATTAATATTTATGTATATCGATTTTTCATAATTAAAATAATCATTATGTATTTCTTTTGATTTTCTAATAAAAGAATTAGTATCAAAAACAGATCCAGTGCACGTTCTACACCCTTGATTTTTAGAAAGATGATTATTTGGTGTTATTAAAAATTCGCCATGTTCCTTACATATTAAAATAACATTTTCTCTACTACTTTTATATTTAACCTTTGAATAATCATATTTATCACCATATATTATTTTTGATTTTTCTATAAATATTTTAGTATCCATCTTAGATGTACCACCACAATATTTACAACCTTTACCTTTTAGATGGTTATATGGTATTTGTTCGAATTCACCGTGAATAGGACATATTATAGTTATAGGTGTTTTATTATTTTTATATTTTACTTTATCGTAAATATATTTATCATTATGTATAAGTTTACATTCTTCTATAAAAGTTTTTAATTCTTTTTTTTGTAACTCTGTTTGTTTTTCTATAGAACATTTAGGACAACCTTGTTTTCTATTTATTAAATGTATTGGTTTTTTAAAAAATTTACCATGTCTTTTACATACAATTTCTACTGGTGTGTTATTTGTCGTATACATTGAATTGGAAAAATCATATTTATCACCATGTATTTTTTTTACTTGTTCTAAAAATTCTTTTTGTGTCTTTTTTTTCATTATTCCTATGATAGTTTACTTACAATTATATATAATTATAAGATAAAAACAAAATATTTAATAACAATAATGAAAATATTTTTTTTTGTTATTGATATTTATTAAAAAAACTATAATTTATTATATGGCAAAAAAAATTGATTATAATAGTAGGAATTTCTCAGATGTAAGACAACAACTTGTAGAGTTCATTAAAAAATATTATCCAGAAACGTTTTCAGATTTTAACGATGCGTCAGTAGGTATGATGTTATTAGAATTAAACGCTGCGGTAGGTGATATGCTAAGTTTCCATACTGATAGGATGTTTAATGAAACTCAGATTAATTATGCACAAGAGAGATCATCATTATTAGAATTGGCTAGGACGTTTGGTTTAAATATTCCAGGTAAAAGACCTAGTATTACTTTAGTAGATTGGACGGTTACTAATATACCAGTAAAGGGTGATACTTTTGATGAAAGTTACGCACCTAAAATATTAAAAGGTTCGCAAGCATCAGGGGCGGGTAAAATATTTGAGTTGTTAGAGGATTGTGACTTCTCATCACCATTTGCAACAGGTGGGATACCTAATAGACTTATCATACCTAATATTGATGGTAATGGTATAATCCAAAGTTATTCACTTACTAAAAGAGAGATAATGTTAAATGGATTTACTAAAATATATAAAAAGACTTTAGGGGCTCCTGATTTTAAACCATTTTTAGAGGTTATTTTACCTGAAGATAATGTATTGTCTATTGAAAATATTATAACTAAAGAAGGTACAAATTTAACAACAACACCTACGGAAGAAGAATTCAGTAATTTTGAGTTAAATTGGTATGAAGTACCTGCATTGGCACAAGGTGAAGTTTACACTGTCGATGAAAATACGGTTTCTGACAATGAAGGTATTGTAGTGGGTAAATGGAAAAACGCACCACAAAGATTCATTAAAGAATATACGGATAATGGTTTCTGTAAAATAACTTTTGGTGCGGGAGATGAAGATATTTCAGAATTAAACGAATTTGTTGGTTGTAGAGGACAAATAGATAGAATCGGGAATATAGTAAATAATCTTTCTTTAGGTGAAATACCACCACCAAACAACACATTATATGTGAGATATAGAGTTGGTGGTGGTGAAGATACTAATATAGGTCCAAATACTATTAATGGGTTAGGTGTTATTAGTTCTGTTGTTAATGGAGATGATGAAAATATAAATAGAGTTATAAGGAATAGTATTAGTGTTAATAATCCAATACCAGCGTTAGGGGGTAAAGAAGAACCATCAATAGAAGAAATAAGAAATTTAGTAAAATACAATTTTTCCGCACAAGAAAGATGTGTAACGATAAAAGATTATCAAAGTAGAATACCTTTAATGCCTGGTAAATTTGGCGTACCATTTAGAACTGGTGTTTGGGAAGAAAGAAATAAAATCAATGTTTCTATTTTAGCGTTAGATGCAAATGGGAAACTTACAACACAATCTACGTCAACATTAAAACAAAATATTGCAGAATATTTGGCAGATTATAGAATGATTAATGACTATGTAACCATCAAAAATGGTAAAGTATTTAATTTAGGGTTTGAAATTGATGTTTTTGCGGATAAGTCAGTACCTAAAGGCGATGTCATTAGTGGGGTTATTAATAGTGTAAAAAATTATTTCGATATCAATAGGTGGGATATGGGGGACAATATCTATATTTCTCAGTTGGTAGAAAATATCAATAATGTGGGAGGTGTATTAAACGTAACAGATTTAAGGGTATTTAACAAAGTTAATGAAAATGGTAAATATTCTTTAAATGAAATCGCTCAACCATATATTGATGAAGAAACAAGACAAATTGATCTTTTAGGTAGATATACATTATTTGGTGAACCTAATGGTATGTTTGAAATAAAATATCCTAATAAAGATATTAAAGTAACAATTTCTACTTCATAATAATTACTTTTTTAAAAAATGAGTTAGTTTTATAATAAAAATTAAAGTTATGGGATGTAGTACGTGTAAACAATCAAATTCGGGTGTAGTGAGTGATATACCTTCAGAAGAAACATTAAAATTATTACCTTCAGATTTAACAGGAAGTAGTTTTTTATTTAGATTAATTGCGTTTTTTGTTATAGTAATTGCAATACCTTTAGTGATAATAGTATTAATAGGACAAATGTTTTTTGCATTCTTTTTACCAAAAAAACTAGATAAAGTTAGTAATAAGTTTAAAGGTTTTTTAATGGGTATATTTAGTAAATATGCGGAATTTAAAGTAAAAAGACAACTGAAAAAAAGAGAAAAACAATTCAGTAAAACTAAAGAATATGTAACTAAGGATATTGAAGATATTGAAGTATACGATAATAAGTAAAAAAAATGATAATTAAATTATGTCTAAGTCATATAGAATTAGGACAACACCAGGTGAAGACAATGGATATTTAAAGGTTAATGTTGATCTTAATCAAAACTATGATCACTTAGAAATATTAAGTTTAAAAATATCACAAAAAGACGATTATCAGAATTTCTGTGCGGATTATGGTGTTGTTGCGGGTAGAGTAATAGTAAATGGTGGTTTTGGTGTTCCTAATGTAAAAGTATCTATATTTGTACCTGTAGAAGATTCGGATTTACAAGACCCTGTAAAGTCATCTATATATCCATATACAGAACCATTTCCCGATCAAAAGAATTCTAATGGTTTAAGATATAATGTTTTACCTAAAAACCAACAGAAATTAGATCATACTCCTGTTGGTACATTCCCTAAGAAGAGAGAAATATTAGATGACAGGACTACTTTAGAAATTTACGAAAAATATTATAAGTATACTACCACAACTAACGAATCTGGTGATTATATTTTATTTGGTGTACCTGTAGGAGAACACTTCTTACATTATGATATGGATGTTAGTGACATTGGATTCATTTCGACTAGACCTTTTGAATTAATTGATCAAGGATATAGTGATAATCTTTTTAAGAGTAAATTTAAATTTAAAGGTTCTAATAATTTAGACAGTCTTCCACAGATATTTTCAGAAAATATTCCAATAACAGTCGAACCCTATTGGTGTGATAGTTTAAGTGTTGGTAGTGCGTTAGGTATTAATAGATACGATATTGAACCTAATTTTGAGGTTACCCCGACTTCTATTTTTATGGGTAGTATTTTTTCTGATGATGAAAAAGATTCATTAAATAAAAATTGTAAGCCTGTCAGAGAGATGGGTAAACTTAATGAGGTTATTACGGGTGGTGGTAAGTTAGAGGCAATAAGAAGAACTGTTGACGGTAATGTAGAAATTTTTAATTTTAAAGAAGACTCTATAGATGATAATGGTAACTGGTCAATTTTAGTTCCAATGAACCTAAGAAAAGTAGTTACCGATGAATTTGGTAATTTAGTACCTTCACCTGATGGTATTAAAGGAATTGCTACTGAAGGTGATTATAGGTTTAGAATATCTATGGATGCCACATCTAATGATAAAAGACTTAGAGAAAGGGCAAAATATTTAGTTCCTAATACAAACAACAATTTTAATTTTGGTGAATATACACAAAAAGAACTTAAGGAAAAACAAATATTTACTAAAAATGAACAACTTAGTGATATAACTATAGGTACACCTTATGAAAATGACGTTACTAATCAGTATAATTATTTAGAAGAATTTTTCCCATTTAGGTGGAAAAAAGTATATACCGTAAAACAGTATATAGGTAGAATGCAAAAAATCAAAAATGATGAGGCGAGAGGTTTTATTGGTATAAAAGATATTATAAACGCTGAGGGCGTAAATAAATTCCCAACCAATAGAATAGATACTAATTTTAATCCGTTATATACGATAATATGTCTATTATTAACATTCTTCGCAATTGTAGTAGGATTTATTAATGGTATTTTAAATGTAATAAATGGATTAATTACTGCAATATGTAATGTTAAATTCCCTGTTGGTATTTGTATCATTTCTAATAAAGGTAGTAGGGCTAGATTTCAAGTCGAAACACAGGCATGGGATGACGGTGATGGTTGTTGGAAACGACAAAAAGATAATGGTGACCCTAAAACAAGCGCAGATTGTGATAGTATAAGGTCAGACAATGATGGGAATTTAAGTGGTTTAATTTCTGGTGGTGAAAACCCTTATAGTGTTTGTATTGATGTTAATAATAGATCAATACCTGCAAGTGATGAAAATTCAGGTAGTTGTGAATATATTAATTATGATGACATGGCCGGACCAGCCTCCGGAACAATACCATCAGTCATTTATGCGGTAAATAGTGTTAATAATCCGGGATCTGGACCTGTACAAAGTCCACCAGATACAGACGTTACCGATTGGTATTATAATTATGGGTCGTGTGCTGCTTCACCTGCTGCGGGATGTAGAAGGTATAGGGTAGGAGACGGAACCAATTGGTATGGTGGATTAGAATGTGAAGAATGTGATTTATACCTACCATGTCCTGAAGGTGGAATTAGGGTAGGAGGTAATTGTATAACTTTTAAACTTAAATGTTTGTTTGGTGGAGCATTTTGTAAGAAATGTAAAGATGTTTGTGGGTTAAACCAACATAGTTGTTGTTCTAATTCTGAATATGGTTGTCCAGAAAATAGTGCAATATGTGGAAGTGAATCTGAATGTTGTACTAAATGTTGTGCGAAAATACCATTAATCCCATTAAAATGTGCGGATGAAGGTAAAGAATATAGGTTATCATTGATTAAAACACCTTTTGGGGATGATTTAGGGTGTAATGCGACATATGTTAAAATAGGTAGTTGTGTTAATTGTGGAGGTACCCAAACACCTGGAATAAAAGATTGGGTTTCTTGTGTTATGGAACCTGTTGCAGTATTCTTAAGAATGTTGAAATTTGATTTCTACAATGATTGGGTAGGGGGCTCTTTATATTTTCCATTAATTAAAAGAAAGTATAAGTTAAAAAAATCTAAAAGAAAATTTGGTCAAATAAAAAAAGATAAGTTTTGTGATTTTGAGTGTAGAGAAAGAGGAAGTGATAGTAATTTTCAAGGTAACCCAACATATAAACAATGGAGAATAAAAATACCATCTATCATATTTAGTAATCCATCTATAACAGTTGGTGGTTGTACTACTAAAATTAAAGGTAAAAGAGTGACTGACTGGTATGGTACACCTGAAAACGATTTAGAGGTACCTAATTTAGATCAGGCAGTTAAAGAGTTAGAATTTAATGGGACTAACCAATCTCTTGATGGGTGTAAAATAGTTTTTGAAAATTTCTCTTCTTTTCAAGATACATTTAATTCACAGGAAATACCATTTATTGTTAAAGATAGGGATGTTGAGGGTATTCATGGTAAACCTGAATATGTGGAGACTGAGGACCCTAATGGATTCTCTAATTGGGAAAATATTGGTGGTCATGGTCATCATAGAAATATATGTGATAATACAAGAATGGTGGAACGAAAAGAGTATTTTAAAGATTCATTAGATTGTGTACCTGACGCCTCATTTGTCCCACCACAAGAATTTATTGAGGACGACTTTTTTGGTGATATTGAAGAACCAGAATCTGAGGATGAACAAACATCTAGTTTAGAATGTGAAACTTATGATTGTACGCCTGATTGTGGTACAAATGGTGTTAGACCTTGTGTATACCCAGGAAGTGAATATGAAAATTATGTTGGTATTGTAAAACATGGTTTGATAAGTTGGGATAAAGGTGACATTTACTATACACCTTATATACCTAATGATGATGTAAAATATAATAATGTAGAATATAAAGCCAATTTAATGTTACCTACGACTATTATGGAGTTAGGGAGTAGTGTTTATTGTGATATTGATGATGTACCATTCATTATGGATCAATTACCACCGACAACATTTAATGTTAGTTATGAAGATATTAAGTATAAGTTCAAAAATTCATCTAGTCCATACACAGGGTTAGAAGGTTTGGGTATTAAAAAAACTATTAAAAAATATGATGATAGAAAAAACATTTCACTAAACTTAAGAGCATATGTTGAGTTTTCTTGTAGTGATACTGTTTGTTCTAATATCGCAGCAACAGTAAACCAATCACAAATTGGTGTTGAGATTATCGATAAAAACGACATTGGTATAGAAATAGGAAGTTGTTTCTTAAGATTTGATCATGATGAAGACATAAGAAATTATTTCTGTAGGAGGTTTAATGGTTATAAAGGGGGTGATTTAAGTTTCCACCATCAAAAACCAGGAAGTATACAGTTTGAGAATGAGTATAATACCTATCCTGAAATAACATTATCTGATGGTACAAATTTATATTATCAATTACCCGATGAGGATGGTGGTGAGATTGTATATTCGGAATATAATGATGGAGATTCTTTTATTCCTGGTGACGGATGTGGTTATGTGGGGGCAAAGTCAAATGGGGATACAGATTATTTTTATGGTTTAGCGCCGGGACAAACTTCAGGATTTATACCTTATCCTAATGGTGATGATACAATTGATTTTGGACAAACTGCGCAGGGAGATAATATAGATGAAATTTTCGATGGTAATTCATTAAATGATGATTTAAATAACGGAAGTGAGGCAATTAAAGGTGTTAAATTCAATAGGACTCAGACACCATATTATTTATATTTTGGTTTAGTCCCTGGTAAAACTGCATTACATAAAACAGTTTCTAATTTCTTTGCAGATAGAATTAATGTGGTTACTTTACAAGGTTTAGGTGCGAGTAATGATTCTGTGGAAGAAAATATTAATAATTCACCTAACATCAATAATGGTGTTGATAATCCATTCACAATATATAAAACTTGCTTAGGTGAAACATTAGTTGAAAAAGTGAAAGTACAGTAATATAATGGAAAAAACAAATAAAATATTATTAAATAGTGTAAAGTTACCAGACAATGTTAATGTGACTACACAGATACAATTAGGTTTGGAGAATACTAATAAACCAATACCGCTAAATGATATTGACACTACTGTCAGTCAATTTGAACAATTCGAAAAAGAAAGAAAAGAAAGTACAATATATAGATTTTATGGTGTGATTAAACCTGTTATTAGTAATCCTATATTCAATGAAAACATTAAAATTTACGAAGACAACCAAAACAATATAAAAACTAAAACAATTTTAAGTGCGGGAATTTTCGAAAAGGACGGTTGGGTAGGGTATTATAATGATGAACCAGATGAAGATGCGTTACAATTTAATGACAATAAAAGTGCGTTATGTGATTTTTTCCCTTTTGATCCTGGATATGATAGATTAAGAATGTTAGATAGTGATGGTAAACAAAACTACCTTTTAAAGATTACTTATCCATTTGAAAAAAAGGATATACAAATAGTTAAAAATAATTTAGGAATAACATTAAAAGATGGTATACCTATTATTGAACAATTTGAGATTGAGATTAATGGTAGAATGTATGTTGGGTTTAGAACTGCAATGAATCATGGTTTAAATCAAGGTGATAAGATACAATTAAATAATTTTATTGATTTAACTGCGAATAACACACTTAATTTAGATGATAAATTTTATAGGGTATTTAAGTTAGGTAATCAAACTAACAATAAAAAATTAAGAACTTTTATCATTGATATTGACCCTTCAGAGATAGGGTTTAACATAGGAACATCAACAGTTAAAAGAGTTATAAAAGATAAACCATCACAATACTATGTTAGAAGATTTAAATCTTTAACGATAGATTATAAAGACTATGATTTATATCCTGCGGCGTATGGTGTAACATATTTTAATGATGATGTTGCAGCATTTAATTTTAAGACTGATATTGATGTAAAAAATCTTATAGATAATTTAGGGAGACCATTAAGTGAATTATACCTAACAATTATAAAAAATGACAATGATAGTGACCCAACATCCGTTAACTCGCAGTACTGGTTAGAACAACAACAAAATTTAAGTAGTACAATTAACACAAGATTTTGGACACCTATATCGGGTGGGTATGATTTAGAAAATGATGTGAACATTAATTATAATATACGTTCATATAAAGATCCTAACTATGACGGTTCTTTATATTATGAAAACATAGATGAGTCCGATGAGTTTTTTGATGGTGATATTGTAGAATATAATGAAAATGAATTATTAGAAAGAAGATTAGAGGGGGTTTATCATAGAATTAATACCATTTATAGAGAGTTTTTAAATTCTATTGATAGTAATAAAGAGAATAAAAATGAGGGTTATATTTATACACCATTTAATTTAATACAAATAAGGGAGTACTCAAACTATATAAATCCTTTAGTAAATCTACAAACAATAATTGATAAATTTAACATTACAAACCCAATAGATATTGTGGAATTAAGAAAATCATTTCAGATACCTGATTACGCTACTGAGATTGCGACTAATGTTTATAAATGGAGAGATTTATTAGATATTGGATTTGTAGATAGTAGTGGAGGAGGAGTTGATTACCCATTTGAAAGTGGTGCACATTATATATATTTGGATAAACGTTTTTACTTAGAGAGACAAGACCCACCATGTAACTTTTTATTAATATCAGAAGATATAACATTAGGCGCATCCGATATAGGTAACATACAACAAGATAAATTTTTAAAACTTTTAAGTGACCCAACATTTTTAAGGTACACATTTGTTAGTGGACCACAAATATCTTCCTTAATTGGTAGTAGTGGGGTAGATGGTGTGTATAACATAGTAAATTATAATGGGGTGGATGATTTAGATTTAGAAGTTACATTGGCGGATTACAGTGGTGAATATGAATTAGGTAAGAGAGATATTGCGGGTGGTTGTGTTGATTTCTCTACGTTAGAACAAAATGAAATAGACGATGTTTGTTGATAGAAGAAAAATATTGATAGGTAATATTGGTACTGGTACTACTATAGATATACCACTTAAAACAAATTTCTTTCCTGTGGATAACGCAGAATTAATAGAAGATAAATTTGTAAAAGATGAGATAGAAAAATCTATAAACCCTATTGTTGATTACAAAAAAGTAATATTTAAACCTGAAGATAATAATGGTAATCTTATAGATAAATTTAAGATTAACCTTAATTTTTATACACCTGCAAGTATTAATTTAGGTTCCCCACAACATAGAGGTAGTGGTGCAGAGTCTGGTGTATATGAAGACATTAATTTTACGTTTGATGATGTTTTTTGTAGGACAAATAGATTTATAAATAGTTTTATTCGTTTCTCTTTATATGATACACCTAATAGTGGACAAAATGAATTATTAACATTTTCAGACATTTATACGCAAGTTGGTACTGAACAAGAGAACCAGTTTGGATTTACATTACCAATAGAGGAATGTCCTATAACGTTTATTTTAGGGGATCCTGTGACACAACCTGAAGAGGTTCACGAAGGATTTCACATTTATTGGTTCAAAGACCTAGTAGACAATGCACCAAATCAAGAATATGAAGTTTATGGTGTATTACAATTTAATAATGCATCTAATGGTAGGGTTTATGAATTAGCCCCATCAAAAGATTTTGATCCCAATAACATAACAATAAGTAATTTAGAAGGGGAAAATGGGATATTGTATTTAAAAATAATTTTAAGAAATGATAATGGTGTGTACAAATATAGATTTTTACCTAATAGTAGACAATCTTTAGTGCCGCCAGGTGTTAATTTAAATCCTAGTGGTGGTGGTATACCTACTTTAACATTTTGGCAAACTACAATTTAATGTATTTATATTTAAGTTATGAAATATATTAGAAAAAAAATAAATTTAGAGAATTTCACTATTAGGTCTATACCGAAAAGTGTTCTTATAAAAAATTCTGAGGGTAAAACTGTTATTGATGAGAGTAACCCCAAATATTATTATGGTACTATTCCTGAATTTAAAATCGACAAAGAAGGTAATTTCAAACTAAACTCATTTGGGCAAAAAATACCTAATACTATAGATGTTAGTCTATTTATTACACAAAAAATAGACGATATGGGTATTTTTACTGATAACCCATATACCCCAAAAACAGAAACTCTAACTACAAAACCACAAGGATTTAATTCGTTTACATATGGAAGATTAGCAGGTGCGCCTGTAGAATTTTATTATAAAGATAATATTAATATATCGGGATATACAGATGACAGTTTGTTAAGTCAAGTTAAATCATATCGAAAAGACGTTTCGGGTGATGATATATACGTACCTAACCTTAATACTTCTGATGATACTACAAATATTTTTAATGGTGTTATTTCTGAAGATATAGAAAAAACCATATATAAAATCGGCGCAAATGTTAATGATATAAATAATACTGGAATAAAATACACTACATTTAAAAATAAATATACTAAAAAAGTTGATGATTTTGGTAAAAATACATCTTATAAAACTACAATTTTTGAAACAGGTAATGGTGGATGGGATGAATTTAATACATCATTAAGTGCGACAACAAAAAAAGAAGAATATTTAGGGGTTGTTTTTAAACCAGAAGTTGATAGTGTAGTATTTATTAATAGGGGTATTGCAGATATATTTGAGAGACATGCATTATTGTCGGAAATAAAAACAACTAATGATATTGACACAAATAGAGGTGGATTTATAAGAATTTAAAAAAAAAGTTATGGCAACAGGAAATTATGGAACAATAA
>Ga0222718_10002131_pt1 | contig 18027 bp, 13 predicted proteins | sample C33_27DmetaG_FD_165045 | JGI IMG/M metagenome (GOLD analysis project Ga0222718, IMG submission 165045) | Estuarine water microbial communities from San Francisco Bay, California, United States - C33_27D | ecosystem: Environmental > Aquatic > Marine > Unclassified | place: USA: California... | reverse complement strand
TTCAACAGCATTCTCGGTTGCTGATGCTGCATTCTTGGCTGCTTCAACAGCATTCTCGGTTGCTGATGCTGCATTCTTGGCTGCTTTAAGAGCATTAGCAACAAGATTATCGGCAATAACAGCAGTATCATAAGTATCCTTGTCATTTTTAGATTCAACAGTTTGAGTAGGATATTTTTGAAAAACATCAACAACAGCCTTATTCTTAATAAACATCGCCTTCAAAAGGTCCTTCAAACGTGCCTTCTTCGCATCAGCAGCAGCCTTCTCTCTCCTATCCTTATCCTCCTTCTCCTTTACAGCATTGTATTGTTCTACTTTGTTTGTTTTATAATATTTTACCTTTCCTTCTTTTGGTTTGTCATTTTCCCATTTGCCATCAAAGTATTTAACTAATGAGGGTTTATTGGTTTTTGATGATTTATAATTCCACCATAGATCTTTCAATTTCTCTTCATTTGTGTTTTTATCATACCGATCATATTCGTTAATTGTTGTCAAATTGTAGCTCATTATTCCTTTTCCGTGTCTTTTATTGTCTTTCCATTTACCATTGTATATTCCATGTTTATCATATGATTGTAACGATTCGGAGTATTCCATTTTTCCTTCACCTTCTTTTACATATTCTTTTTTCCATGTTTTAGGATTCCATATTACTTTATATTGACCCTCATATCTACCGATAGTCTTCATAATTCCGTTGCTATCAATGAAATTTGTTTTAATTATTTCTGTGCCACTAGCTGTATAAACCTGTTTTCTGATGACTCTTGTCACAGCCTTTCCATTTCTTTTACTTTTACTTATACTTATTTCATATCTGTTTCCCCGAATATCTGTTTCATGATATGGATATTCAACAACACCATTCTTCCATGTTCCATTTATAATTATACCATCTTTTGTTTGAACTTTTCCTGTTCCATTGAGATTGTCTTCGTTATTGGCAAATTCGTCATCAAAATTAAAGTTATCTCTTATCTTAGCATTTATTGTAACATTTCCAAATGTTATTTGATAAATCTTATTTTTAGCATCTTCAACAGCAGCCTTCTTCGCATCAACAGCAGCCTTCTCATCGGCCTTCTCCACGGCCTTCTTCTCAGCAGCAACAGCCTTCTCAGCATCAGCAGTCTTCTTCGCATCAATACTATTTTTATTCAATATATACCATATTAAGTTTTCAGGATTATCATTTGCAAACTTATTATTACCCAAAAGCCACAACGCTGTCATGATAACAGTTTCGTATAGATTGATTTTGTCATCTTTTATCTTTGATATATTGACTTTTTCACTCACGTGTGTATTTTGATCATGTTGTATACCAAAATAATATGCATCATATATATCTCCTTCTTTATCTCCTTCTTTATTTTCATTTTCTGGAATACTTATTGCGTTATAATCATCTTCTGCAATACTGTTGTAATTTTTTTGAATATCGTCTACAGTTTTAACTTCAAATGATGATATTGTTTCCATATCTGTGCTTTCAAAAATATTTTTCAAAGCTCCAAAGCATTTAGTTATATTATCGGAGCTAATAGCACCACCTTTTTTACTTTTATTATATGATCTACTATCATTATCGTCAGCGGGAACAGAAGGGCGATTATATCCCAAAAGACTCGGGGCGATAGTAGCCTTTGTATTAGGATTTGTGTCCACCACCTCAGCATCAGGAGCGGCGTCACCCTGAACAATAGGCTTCGCATATCCCTCTTCATCTCCCTCTTTCGCGGCAACAGCATCAGCAACATCAGCATCAGTATCAGTAACATCAGCATCAGTAGCAGCAGAGACGGTCTCCTCACTGGGCACAGCAACAGCACTCTCACCCTCAGCATCAGTATCAGCAACATCAGTAGAAGAAGTGGCGTTATCCAGAACAGTAGTCTTCTTATATCCCTCTCCCTCTTCCTCCTCCACCTTCTCCTCTTCCGCCTTCTTCGCAGCAACAGGGGCGGTGTCCCCCTCAGCAGTAGCCTCTCCTTCCTCAGCAGCAACAGGGGCGGCGTCACCATCAACATAAGGAATTTCTTCTATTATTAAGTTTGTGCTTAATTTTGTGTCGACGAGACATAAATACATTACATTCTTTTGGATTTGCGTCATGTTATTGTCAAATATATCCTACTTGACTTATATATAATTTTTATGTATGTATAATCATATGAATATAAAAGTATGTGTGATATACAATATGGAAACAGTAAAAATAGTCGATGTGTTTTCAATCTACCGATGATGTATCTTATGTAAATAAAATTGTAAAAATTCAAAAATGGTGGAGAAAAATTATTACTTCAAAAATAACGAAACCATTTGACGATGATAAACAGTATATAATAGACTTATTCAATAACAAAGTAAAAGGCATAGAAGTGTGTTTGAAAAATCAAAATACCAATCATTGTGGAAAAGAAGGTCATTGGTTAGAATCACAAATGGGAATAAAGCATAACTCGAGTAATGAACCAGATATTAAAGGGTACGAAATGAAAAAAGCTTCCAAAAAAACAACACTTGGTGATTTCAGTGCAAGCGAATATGCCTTTTCTGGAAAAAATAAAAGAGAGCATATAAATATTCTCAATAACTGGAACGATAGTGAAATGACAATAAGTAGAAGTGATTTTATAAAATGGTTTGGAAATCCTAATGTAAAGAAAAATAATAGATACTCGTGGTCAGGGAGTTGCGTCCCAGTATATGGCAAATGGAACAATAATGGACAAACAATATCTATAAACAAAGATAAGGATATTATTATATATTACTCATTTTCTCAAGATTCAAGAAGTAAAAAAAATGAGTTTCCTTGTTATTTGAAAAAAGACAATGTAGTAATCGCAATATGGAAATCTGAAAAAATGAAACCTCACATTGATAACAAATTTAACAAAAAGGGATTTTTTATTTGTAAAAAAAAAGGTAAAACTTATCAAAGCATTTGTTTTGGAAAGGCTTTTAACTTTGATTATTTTATAGAATGTATCAAAAACAAAAAAATTATATTTGATAGCGGAATGTATGATGGAAATTTGAGAAATTATTCTCAATTTAGAGGATCTTTTTTTTGGAACGAACTAATTACCGAAGAATATTGATAATATATTTACCCAAATGATATGCGAATTGACAAGCAACCGCATTTCCTATTTGCATTATAATATCTTTATTCGAACCTAAAATAATATAATTGTCAGGAAAACTTTGAATTCTTTTGAGTTCAAGAATTGTAAGTCTTCTCACATTTTCTTCATCGTATTTAACCAATGCATCATATCCGTCTTTCCAATATCTGGCAGGAATTGTATAAGAAGGTTTGTCAATGTCTAACATCTGTGCACCAAATCCAAATCCTTTTTGTTTATTTACTGTTTTTTTCTTAGCTATTCCAGCTAATGCTTTTTCACTCAAGTAATATTTTTTCTCCACGTTTTCTCTAGGTATCAAAATGTTCTTTACAGGAATCCTGTCATGTATAGACTCGAAAACAGGTTTGGGTTCTTTAGGAATTATATTCAAATCTTTCCTGATACCTATAATGATGACACGTCTTCTATTTTGAGGTACTTCAAAATCACTCGCAAACAGTTTGTTAATAATACAGTTATAATCTTTATTTAATTGTTCCATAATAATGTCAATCACTTTTTCACCACTATCGGTTTTTTTAGATAACATTCCCATAACATTTTCCATAATAAAAGCTTTTGGTTTGAAATAATCCAAATATTTGACATATTCCATAAATAATGCATTTCTAGGATCATTTTTATCTCTCTTACCCGCAATACTGAAACTTTGACATGGTGGTCCTCCAACTAAAACATCAACTGATTTATTTTCAGTATTGTACTTTTGATCAAACATTTCAGGAGTAAAGCTTGTCAAATCTTCACAATATGCCTTGTGTTCGAAATTTTGATTATAACTTTCAATAGCCTTGTCCCAAATATCTATTCCAGCAATGACATTTAATCCTGCATCTATTAATCCCTTTGACATACCTCCACACCCACAGAACAGATCAATAACATTAACATCACTATTTGTTTTATCATGAGATTTGCCAATACTTAAATTTTGACATTTTTCAATCAACTGTGTAGGATCGATATGTGACATATATTCCTTATATATTGTTTTATATCTTAAAGTCATTTTTTAATTATAATCTTTCAATATTTCAATATTTATTGACATCATCACAAAGTGGGATCGTGAAGACTATTTGACAATATGGTATCTTTTGATAGGTCATTAACAACATTTCTTTTTAAGAGTTTGTTAATTTTTGCCTCGATTTTACACATATTTGAACATTCTTTAAATATATTAGTTTTAACACTTCTCAAAAACCAATTACACTTTCCTCTTCTCACGTATTGTTTCAAAACTTCAATTTCATCTTCAGTAATAGCTTCTTTATCTTCTATTTCGGTTTCTTCTTTATGATAATTAATTATTTCATAATCAACAACTCGTCCAGTAGAGGTAGACTTATATCCTTTGATTTTAATAACACCACTATGATGTTTGATATGACATTCTTTACACAAAGGCATTAAATTATGTTTAATGTTTTGATGAAAATTGGTGAAAAACCCATCATCGTCGCTCATACTCTGGTAATTGATATGATGTGTATCAATAGCGTCTGTTTTGCAAATAGCACATTGTGACATATAAAGAGAATTATTGTATTTAGATCGCATAGGATTGGTTAATAAAGAATTATACCCGCTAATTTCTTTACGAATTGACTCAGCTGTTTTCATAAAATCAATTGGCATATCAAGTGTTTTACATACTTCAATACCATATGTATCAATACCTTTACCTTCTTTCAAAATTCTATCATATATTATCGTGTTGTTATCATCAACTGAAATATGAATATGATACACACCTATGTATTTTCCAATATGACTTTTTACAACTTTAATATCTGTTAGATCATGTAAGTGTGTAGCAAATATAAAACCTGCTTTATTTTTTATAAGAGATTCAATACCGGCAGCAACTATAGATAATGCGGATATAGCTTCAGTACCATTGCATATTTCATCTCCTAAAACCAAACTGTTTTTATTACATCTTTGAAGAATGTTACGTAGTTCTGTCATTTCAACTGTAAAACTACTCATTCCTTTGTAAATGTTATCCATTCCTGAAATTCGTGTAAAAATGTGTTTATACGGACTATATTCCATTGTTTGTGATGGAACAAACATACCACATTGTGCCATTACAACATTTAATCCAATAGACTTCATCAAAGTGCTCTTACCAGCTGCATTTATACCATATAACAACATTCCATTCTTATTTTCATAAGATAATTCAAAATCGTTACCAATATATTCTACAGAATCGTTGATTCTTTCTATTATAGGATGTCTAATACCTTTTGCTTTAATATAAGATGATTCGTTATCAACCACAGAAGGGCGATAATATCTATATTCATAAGCATTTTTTGCATTACAACAGGCAATATCAATATTAGTTATATTTTTTTTGAGACAATCGATTAAGTTTGAATATTTCTCTATAAAAGATGAAACAAACTCTTTATAATATTTAATAACACTATTTGATATATTGGATTGAATTTCATACATTTTTCTAGAGACGGTATTAATCTCATTATTAACTATTTTGACATTATTAGATGTTGCTAAAGATTTTGTTTGAAAGTCTTTCATAAATTCAGGATCTTGTTTTTTTGCTGTTTCAAATCTACGTTTTGTCATAATGATAAAATAACCATCTTTGTCTACATAGTCAATTTTACAAGCAGTTGCGTCACCATCGGCAAGGTTATTTATTTTTTTGTTAATTTGTAATATTACATTATAAGAAATGTTAAACTCGTCAACCAATGTGTCAATATCAGTATAGACTCCTTTCACAAAGATATTACCCTTAATATCGTTTGTATTATACTTACTAGCCTCGTCGATATTTAATATGTTTTGATAAAAATCTATCATATCTTTGTAATCTTGAATAGAATGATCATTGTAATATTTTTCAAGAATCGAAAGAGAATGTTCAATAGATGAATGAAATCCGTACCAATCACATGGTTGCATTTTTTGAATAAGCATTTTTCTTTTCAATCTTTCAAGATCAAGAATATTACAAAGATGTTTTGAAACATTTTGAAACTTTTTGTCATGTAGTAAAAACTCTATTTCATCATATCTTTTGTTCAATTCTGGAATACTGATGATAGGATTAAGGAGTCTATCTCTAAATGCTCTAGATCCAAAAGAAGTGTTACAACGATTGAGTATATCAACAAGTGGTTTATCATTTTGATGAACACTGATGATATTAAGCTGAACAGCACTATTGTATTCAATATTTAGGAAAGAAATGTCATTCAAAACTTCAGGATTGTTCAATTGTTTGATAATATCTGAATTATGTTCATAAGCAAACTGTAACAAACAGCATAATGCTATTCTTCCAAAATAGTATCTTTCAATATTAATACTTTCGCTAATTGAAAGCATGTTATTTTTAGAGAAAGCTTTTTCCAAAATTGAATTTTGATATGAAAGTTTTGTCATTTGACTAATATATTCATACTTATCCCATTTGTAATGTGTCAAAATATTACTTAAATTTAGATTTTTAAGAAGATATGACTTTTTATCATAATCGTAATGTTTATCAGATAGAAAGACGATCTCACATGGATTATAAGTGGTTAACAATCTGAAGACTTCATCGTTTGTAAATTCAGGATCCATGGGTTTAGATCCGGCTTCATAAACAAATGTATTACCTGTTGATAAGTCAATACCCGCAATTCCTGCAACTGGCAAGTTGTTATTATATTCATAATATACGACCATCATGAAATTATTTCTTTTATTCTCAACATTAATATTCATTCCGGGACTTAGAATTTCAGTAACCTTTCTCTGTGGTGATGGAGGGTCTGTAACTTGTTCAATAAGTACAATTGTATAATTATGATTCAGCAAAATATTTGTAAATTTTTTAATACTATGTACAGGAAATCCTGCCATTAAAGGATTGGAAATAGAAACATCCGCCAATGCCTTATTCTTTTTTGAAATTTGAATATTACATATATCAGCGATGTTATAGATGAATCCAGACGTATCATCTGTTATTGAATATACTTCATAGAAACTTCCCACTTGCATAAGTACTAGGCATTTCTCTCCATATTTTTCTTTATAGAGATTTGTATAATCAATATAATCGTCTATTATCATTTTTTGATGATATCAAAATCATATATTAATATATGTCTAAATCTTAAGTACATGTGATGTCTAAGTGTGATTATAAAAATAAAACATATTAAAAATATATCAATAAAAATATATTAAATAGTTATATAATGCGCGTGTTACAGATTTTTGTGGTATTTCTAACATCAATTGATTGTTTTATCAATAATGTTTTTATAAAAAACCATTGTTTTCATAATGGTCAAACAAAATTAAGAATGAATTATTTGGAAAGTATCGAAAATAATTCAACATATAATAGGACAAAATATTACCTTGCCCCAAGACCTGTTTTTTTGAAAAAACCAATATCACAAATATCATTCGACGAATTGTTCTTGCGAATTTTCAGTATTGATCATATATACATTTCTGGAAATTGTGATCGTGTTATTATATCTAAAGAAAATACAAAATTTGTATATTATATGAATTTCGAAGAAGATAAAGAAAAAATGGAATATTTTTTATCTATATTAGATGCAAATATTACAATTGTCAACGATTATCCAACTATGATGGATTCGCCTTCAGGCGAACTTTATTGCTCTCCTAATCCAAGAATCGCATCTATTGAAAATCTTAAAAGAGCTTTCGAAATCGAGTTTCCATTAGATAACATTAATGACTATGATGATAATGAATTGGAATAATGTTTTATACAAGTTCAGTAACATATTTATCACCATGAATTTTTAATTTATATTTATCTATTGTTTTTTGTTGTAGTTTATCATATGATATTATTCCTTCATTTAATTCACGCACATATCGCTTTGCATATGTTAAAGGGCTTTTAAGTTGATCTCTTTTTTTGTTTCTATTATCTTCTTTTTGATACCATGTTTTGAAGTTATGTCTTTTACGCTCTATAAGATTATTATATACAGGGTTTTCCTCACCAATATCTTCATATACATTTAATACATTCTCTTGATTGTCATTTTCATTATTATTGACTTGAACACCTTCATTAGCTTCATCATCTTCGTTTTGTTGTTGATCTTCATCTTCTTCTTCAATCACATGAAGATCACCTACAATAATTGGGTCTAACACACCGACATTTGCTCTATCTAAGAGTTCTTGATCAGGTGATATTTTTACTTGGGCTAATGCCACAGGATCTTGATAAATGATTTTGAGATACGATCTCATCATTATTTCAATAGAAGTTCTCATTCTCACTCTCATTAATTGTCTTTGTCTATTGTTGAATTTGGGGAAATAATACGAAACGAAAGCTGAACGAAAAGTATCAATGCCTAGATTTTTGTTTTTATATATTTCTGATAACCATGAACTGATAGTTCCAACAGATAGTTTGTTCATTTTACCAGTTTTAAAACAATCTCTGTTTACAAATAAATGCGGTCTAGGATATACCTTAAATGAATATTTAATCAAATTACACAACCTTATATTCAATTGGTTTATACCAGAACTGTTAAGAGTATATCGTATTGGTTTGTGTTTTTTCACAACTTCATTAAATACAAGAGTCACATTACAGTCATTTTTGACAACATCTGTTTTTCCATCAGGAATCAATACATAATTTTTACCTGTTTTGATTTCTTGAGTCTTTTTGATGATATCCATTTTATATTTTTCATTTCTACTTGGATAATCCCATGTATTCATCGCAACGGCTAATAGCAACATGTGTTTGTAAAACAAATCAGGATGATGTCTCTTTCCATCTTCACGAATTCCGTCATATTTTGAATCATTTAATAAGTCGTAATAGTCTTTTTCCAATTCGTCACATTTCTCAAGTATTTGTTCATATGGTATGAAATTTCTCATTTCTTGTCGAGTTTTGATTTTGTTCAAATCATCTGAAATATTCTCTAAATCTGTTATAGCAATTTGCAGTGCGGAGAATTTATATCGCAGTTCATGTTCTTCTTTCATTAACAGTTTGAGAATCCTTACCATAACTTTCAAATCTTTATTCAAAGTGGATAGAGAGTGTTTATTTGTATTGTGATATTTCAATATTTCATAAAACAACTGTCTATTTTCTTTAACGATCCATGATAAACTATCAGTATTATCATACTTTTTCAATGAAGGAAATGTTCTTGTGAAAAAACTGATTCTGTTAGCATAAACCTGTTCTGTTTCTTTAGAATTGGTCTTCTTACCTGTATACAAATTATAGTACTTCCCAGATTTGAAATCATCGAGAGAAATATCTACAAGTGCTTTTTTCCCACGAGTTATATCTAAATATTGAATATCGTTGTCCCATGCAATTTCTCCAGAATTGCCAATTTCTTTTAAATGATCTCTTAATTCAACAAAGTCTTCTTTAAGATTCCAATAGTTATCATCGTAAATTTTCTTTATCTTTGTTGAAAGAGCATCGTTTTTAATTTTCAATTCTTTATACTTGGAAACAATCTTATATTCTTCAACCCTTATTTGCTGTCCATCCATTGTGCCATGTCGATTGACATTTTGGGGTTTGAGACCGAAATTTGGCATACTATATCCTTTTTATTATTACAAAACAAATCATTTTTTACACATTTTAACATTTAAAACGCCGATTTTAAATGTCCAAAGGTGTAATACCTACTCACTTTTTTAAGCAGGTCTTAGGTCTCTATCATCTTTTCAGAGTTTAAACCTAAATTTTCTTTAAACAATTTCATTAATATGTTCCTTGAAGCGTTTTTATCCCTTTGCCAACATTTAGAACACTCGTTGTTCGAACAACGGACTACCTGATGACATTTCTTGTTGTTATTATCTTTTAGGTTGTAAACTACTTCTTTACATAAGGAACATTCTTTAGAAGTTCTATATTCATTTACTGATACGACTTTACAATTTTTATAACGTATCAAAGCGTCTCTTAATTTTTTATTTGGTGTTGATGGATGTTTCTTTATTATTCCTTGATTTTTTGACCAATCTCCGTAACCTACTAATGTTTTCTTATTTTTTGTTATATCTTTACACATTTGTGAAATTGTTTTTTTACTAAAACAGTAAGTTTTAAATTTCCATTTTTTATAAGGTTTTCCATTATAGAAATCTATCATTTTATCATAATTTTCATTATAGGTATCAAATGCTTCTTTATACTTTTCAATGTTTACAGTTTTGAATGATTTCAGGTTATTCATTACTTTCTGTATTTCTGGGTTTTGTTTTAATTGTCTTTTGTTCCATTCTAAATTATCAATTATTTTACTTTTCATTCTATATTCAGTTGAAGAACAATTTATAAATTCGTTATTTTGATCAACACCAGTATAAATTTGATTTATTCCAGGATCAATTCCGACATAACGATCAAAATTAATTTCATCAACTGTTTTATTATTTCTTGTTTTCTTAATATGGGTTTTACTTTCTAAATGTTTCTTATATCCTCCTTTGGTTACTTTACAACCACAAGAACATGTAATTTTATTTTCATCATCAACTTCAAATGTATCAAGATTTAATGACTTTTCTAATGTAATAGAAACACCATAACCATCTGTTAATATTTCATTATGGAAGGTTTTATTACAAGTTTCTACTTCATTTAAATTAAATAAGTCTCTCCATCCTAATTTTTTAAATTGTTCATCTTTTGTTGATTTAAGAATATCACTAAGACAAGAAGAACAGATTTTAATATAAGAATGAACAAATGATCATTTACATCAAATAGAAAAGAAGACGAATAACAAAATTATTATATTTTTTTATAATAGTCTTTTATAATAGTCTTGTCTCATTTTTCTTTTCGGTTGGTGTAATAACATTTTTAATAAGTAATTTTTTAAATGATTCATTTTTAGAGAAACGGTTTAATTTCATTTTAACTATATGAAATGATTTATTCTTATTCTCAATTTTACGTTTAGAAACATCAGACCGTTTATTAGTAGGAAAAACATCGTTTTCCATATTAGATAATGAAATAATGAAATAATGAAATAATGAAATAATGAAAACTATATCATTTTTTTATTAAAATGATTGCCATAAAGAAATATTCGGCGTTTTAAATGTTAAAAGGTGTAAAAAACATGTTTTGAACAATATATAAATAGAATTTACTAGAATTAATCATGCTATATGATCTTAATTTTGATACATGGCAATTTATTTTGAAATATTTGACATTTGATGATATCAGAAAACTATACAATACATCTATCTTCTTTCAAGATAAGGTGATTGATTATACACTAAAGGTTAAATTTATGACAATTAAAAATATAGAGCAAACCATTGAGGAAAGTCATTTTTCATTTGATACATTTTTCAAGTACATCATCAACATAGAGTGTGACAATTCCTTTGACGAAACTAATGCGTTAGTTTTCGAAAGTAACAATCCTGAAACGTATCAAACAATTCAAGTGTTTAAAATTCTACAGAGATTTGTCAAATTGAATAATAAAAGTCAATTCAAAAACAAAATAACAACCAGAATGATAAAGTTTTGTACACAATATTTGAAGCATAAATACAATCGATATGATATGACTTATATGATGTTTTTAAATTTACTAGTGTATCATAACGAGTGTGAATGGGAAAAAACCGAATGTAACATTTACAAAGTATATGAAGAATTACATTTTGAAAAAGACATTTCAACGTTTAATCAAGATGAACATTCGATAAAAATGATCAACATTTTGTTACAAAGAAACTGTTCAAAAGACAAACTGAATATTCTCAACAATGTTGTAAAGTATTAAAGACACCATATCTTTTTTGATATCCTTTTCGTTTCTCATATTTAGGATTTTTTCATGTTGTTTTTTTATGATTTCAACACTATTGAAAATATTGAAATATATATTGATCAAACAAGATGTTAGTTTAGGGTTGCAATGTTTTGATAAAATATAGTTTATTTCATTATTATTAAGTTTATTTACATATTCATCAATAAACAACACAATAGTTTCTGTAGAACAATGATTGTCATAACAGTTATTGAAGAATTTTTGTTGAAATTTCTCTAAAGGGTTGGATTTATAAGACAAATGTATTTGTTTTTTTGAGACCATATCATATAAAAGCATCTCGACATTTGCAATGAAAAAAAAGAATAATCATTTTTTTGAAATCTATGATAAGTATGTGCATTTTTATTGGTCTTTTAATTGAACAAGATTGGTAACAATATAATTATACAAAATATATTATATAATACATAGTCGTTAGTATGAATAACTTTTTGCAATTGAAACAGTAAATAGTCATATTTATAATTTTTGCATATGTTTTCAGTAAATTCATCGAATTCATTGTTTTCAAAATACTTTATACACAAATATTTTTTATTAAACAATTTTGATTGAGAAAAATTATCAGGAACATATTTTTGATAATATACCAATGTATGATTATAATTAAATATAAAACACACAATTGATAGTAAAATGATGTACCTAGAATAGTTCATATATTTTGATTGATGTATCATTATCATCATTTTTTCATATTTTCATGATAATATTTGTGTAGTATGTAACATTTGATGTAAACGTTATCCTTGAAAATCAAAAAATGATTTTTCCTATAATACAAGGATAAAAACGATTGCTTTCAATGTTGACACATATATTTCATGTTTCAGACATACATATACGAAATGGTGATATAAAACAATGTAGGTACGATGAATATTTGAATGTGTTCTTAAATTTGTTTGAATCTTTGAAAAACAACATATTAAGGTTGAAGCTAAAAAAAGACAATTTTGTAATAATTGTATCAGGTGATATATTTCATAATAAAAACAATATTGGAAATTACGGTCTTGTTCTTTATAAGAAATTCATCGAAGGTTTGACCAAAATAGGGAAAACAATATTATTTCATGGTAATCACGATAAAAATCAAAATGAAGTCGATCAACCTTCTCTTATTTCATCTACAATGGATATTAAGAACTTGATACTTCTCGAAAAAACAGGTTGTTTTTCAATCGAAGATATTTGCTTTTCATATGTAAGTGTCGATGATACACTTGACAATCTAAGAACAAATGGACGACTTGATGTTTTACCGACTTTCCCAGAGGAAGATGCTGTGTATAAGGTTGCGATGTTTCATGGAACATTTGGGAATGTCAAACTTTATAATGGAATGAGTGTAACAGACGAGCACAAACCTTATCCTTTCAAATGGATAAGTAATTTCGATTTTGCAATATTAGGTGATATACACTTGAGACAGCATGGAACTTATGGGAAAACGTTATGGGGGTATTCTGGTTCATTAATACAGCAAAACTATGGAGAAGATATTATAAATCACGGATATATGATATGGGATATTCGTAATAAAAAAATCGAAGAGATCAATGTTTCGAACAACATTGGAATGGTAAATATCAAAGAGGAAGATAATAGGATACTTATAAGAAATCGAGGGAAATATGAGAATATTGAAAATTACATCAATAATGATTTCTTTCCACAACATCTAGAAATAAAGGTATATTCGCCAATAAATATATCTCTTTTGATAGATATATTGAACAAACGAAAGATAACGTTCAATATCACAAGTCATATTGTTCATAAAAACCGAGAAAATATTGAATTTTCAAGAGGAATATATGATATTCAAGTGAATAAAGAGACGCTACTTGAATATTTCCATAAACATTTGACAGAAGAACAGCATATAATATTGGCAGATATTGTTAAAAACTATGACACGTTGTATTTCGACATTTCGAAATATCCAGATGAACTACAAGAAGATATATTAAAGAAAAACAAAGAAATATCAGGTTTTATTTCAAATTGTATTCAAAATGATGTCAAACAAAATTCACCATCCTTTGTAATTCAAAATGCTAAATGGAATAATATATATTGTTACAAAGGTGAAAATGAAATCAATTTCAATAATGCGATAAACAACACCTTTCTCATATCGGGAACAAATGGCACTGGTAAATCTGCGATATATGATATTATAACAATGGGAATATGGGGTGATGTGACATCATCCAGATCAGGGTCTATGACTCAATCTATTATAAATTTCAGTTGTAATAATGGATATATAGAAATATGTATTAAGTGTGAAGATAAAGAATATGTGATCAAACGGTATTATAAAAGGGGTCAAAATGTAATACTAAAAAAGGTTGATGTTTTATGTGATGGAAATATTTTCAAAAAGGACAATGCTGCGAATGAATTTATAAAGGCAAAGTTTGGAAATTTGGATGAATTTCTCACATCATCTATGATAACCCAATACAACGATAACGATATTCTCAAAATGAATTATAAAGAATGTATTTCAATAATAGATAATGCGATTGAGTTGGATTACATATATAACTTATATACTTTATTGAAATGTTGTTTAAATAAATACAAGGATCTTCACAAGACATTAATAAGTAAGAAAAATGTGTATGAAAAGATTCTAACTCGTGAAGAACAACAAGATGATATTGTAGAAATTGAACAACAGCTCGGTATATACTTGAAAAAAAAGGAAGAAATGGTAACAAAATATTATAATATTCATATACCAAATGATTGTGAAATGTCAATAGTTTCAGTGTCAAATTTACAAACAAAGTTATCTCAATATCCTGATGTCATAAGTAAGGAAAAGTATGAAAAAACAAAATTAAGTATTGAAAAACTTTATTACGATTTATCAAATTACACAGATGATAATATACGAGAAAATGCGGAGAAATTTGAAGATGGTATGATTATAGTAGAAAATATAGAAAAACCGTGTAATTTAGATTTTATAAGAGAAGAAGAGAAAGCTCTTGCAAATTGCAAGTTTGAGGAATGTGAAGTTGTGGAAAGTATTGAAGAGATTAAAGAGCGGATGGACAAGATTGGGAATGAAATAAATAGATTAAATGATATCAAACCAATTTATTGTGAAATGTCAAATTATAATGATGATGAAATTCAAAACTTGCTTATTGAATATTACGATACGAAGGAAACTGAAATACTGTTTCAATATTTCAAAAATGACAAAAGCAATGCAAGAATAGAGAAGAATTTGATCTATATAAAAGACTATAGGCGAAGTATTACATTGAAAGAAAAGGCTGAAAAGAAGAGGGAAAATCTTTTGAAGAAACAAGGGATTGAGGAGCAGAACTTGGAAGCATTGTATGACAAGTTCAATCATATGTATAGTTATAACAGGGGTAAACCATCATCATATTGTAAATTCAAATCATATAACAGTTTGATAAGAAATATTGAAAAAATAAACATAGAAAAAATAAGAGAGGATATACCAATAATTGAAAATAAAATAAAGGATTATGATATTTTGATGAAACAGAAGGAAGAAACCAAAACGAAATATTGTGATTTGAGGAGAGAATTGAACCATTTGGAAACAGATAAACAGTATGAGTATGACAAGAATTGTAAATTCTGTTGTAATAGACCATGGGTGAAACGGATAGTAGAGATCAATAATACACTTCAAACAATACAAGAAGAAATCGCAGGTTTGGAAGAAAAGGCATTCAATTATGAAATCAAAAAGAAGGAATTTGATTATTTAAAAGAAAGAGAAAGAGAGTATGAAGTTTTGACAGAATGGAAAGAATATTACTATTTCACTAATGAAGTTGATAAAATACAGAATAGTATTACAAAATGTAAGAATACAATTATTAAATACAAAAACCTTATAGATCAAATTGATCTTGATATTGATACAAATAAAAGAGTAATAGATGAGTTTATAAGGCAATCATCTATAATATATAAGTGTGTACAGGACAATAAGAAGAGTATAATATACGAGAACTGGAGGAAAGAATATTGGCGAAACCAGTGTTTGAAGAGCGAAGTTGAAAATGTGTATGAAAAATACTATGAGAAAACGATTTTAAAACCAAGATATGATAAGCTTATTGATCTAAATCGCAAGTATCAGGAATGGCAGGAAAAGGAGGACATAAATTTGTGTGTAAAAGCACACGAATATATGATAATGAAGGAGGAATTAAATCTGTATGAAGGAAAGCAGAGGTTGTTGGAAAGCATACAAATACGATTGAAGATTGAAGAAAAAAATATGATGAAGGAACAAATTGATTTGTTGGAGAGGGATATATGTTTATATAGGGATCGTGTAGCGAAGGCACGAACGATACAGGAATATCAAGATCAAAATAATAATGAATATACGATATACAATGATTTATGTATGAAAGTATTGGATACCAAAACAGTGATAGAAACCATTATAGAGAAATTCAAAACATATAGGGTTGATTTATATAACAATTACATTTTGAAAGGTTTAGTAGCAGAAGCAAATAGATTTATCAAGACGACGTGTCATGATAATACAAAGGCATTTGAACTTGAATACAATATAACTGATGTAAAGGATAATATTCATATAAATTGGATGATAAAAACGAAAGATGGAGTGAATAGTACAAATCAAGCGTCTGGTTTTCAAAGATTTGTAATATCATTGGCGTTAAGAATGAGTTTATTTACAAAAAGAAGATGTCAACAAATATTTTTCGATGAAGGATTTACAGCATGTGATAAAAACAATTTATCAATAGTGCCAGCATTTTTGAAAGGATTATTAAAAATATTTGAGTCGGTGATAGTTGTATCACATATAGACATAATTCAGGATAGTATGGATATAATATCAAGGATAGAATATGATAAAAAAAGGGGGTCTTATATAAAATGTTAAGAGACTAAATTAATGATTATTTTTGAAATCTTCTTTTTCTTGTTTTGACATATTTGACCATTTTTCAGCTGCCATTGGAAGCAGTTGTTTAGGAGAAATATTAGGGTTTTCTTTTTTAAGTTTTTCAATTTGTATTTTAACAAATTTGTTGTAGGCAGTGGGTTGTCTTTTTACTTTAAGATTACCATCTTTATCTGTTTTCGGTTTATTAGCGGGACGTCCACGTTTTTTTGGCTCATCATCATCATCATCATCTTCTGAGAGAGGTTCTTGAATATTTTCTTTTTGTTGATGAACATTATAAGAAATCGTAAGGGCCTCAATCATTTCATCAAGAGAGAGTTCTTTTGTATTTTTATTGATAATATTTGAAAAACTATTAACAACAAGAGAGTTGTTGGTCATAATTAATTTTATAATCAAGTTGTTGATTTGATTTTATATGTATTATTTTAAAAAAAGATTAATCATTTTTTTATCAAAAAGAACAATTTAGATAAAAATAATATTTAATATAGATAAAGATGATTGAACTAACACAGAGGGATAGTGTTGCTGTATCAAAATATAGTGTCTATGTTTCAAGATTAAGAAATGTGTTTCAAGGAACATCAATGGGGATGGCATTAATAGGTTTTTCGCAATCCACATTAATAGAAAAGATAGAAAGTAAAAAGTATTTTTTAGGGATAGGTGTAAGTATAATCATAATAACCTTTTTATACGGGCTAGATAATGTAACAGATTATGAACAATATGTATATAAATATGGAATAAACGATAGTGTAGTAATATTGGACGGTAAGTCAGTGTATAACGACATACTTTTATACAAGGGGATGTTAGTATTATTATTGATAATATTATTAATGATAATGTTCAACATATTGTTTTAAGAAAGGGAAAGTGTACAAAGGGAGGCTAGTGAGGAACAAAGCGGAAGGGATGGGTTGTCTGGATCTGCCTAATGGTGAGCAATATAAGGGACAGTTTTCGAATAACATGAGAAACGGATATGGTATATACA
>Ga0222718_10002130_pt1 | contig 18031 bp, 21 predicted proteins | sample C33_27DmetaG_FD_165045 | JGI IMG/M metagenome (GOLD analysis project Ga0222718, IMG submission 165045) | Estuarine water microbial communities from San Francisco Bay, California, United States - C33_27D | ecosystem: Environmental > Aquatic > Marine > Unclassified | place: USA: California... | reverse complement strand
ATAATTTTGCGGGTATGGGTGCAGGAAAAGGTGAATCATTATTCAAGAAGGCAGTTGAAGATAGTTTAAATTACAAAGACCCTTTTGGTGAGGCATAAAAAAATAATTTATATAATATAATAAAAAGGACTGTTATTCAGTCCTTTTTTGTTTTTGTTCCCACCCAACGATATTAAAACTATCTTCATTTTCAATTTCTCGGCTCACAATGTAGTTGATACCTTTAGAGTTCTTCGTAAAAAGTATTTCAAATTTAGATTTTCCATCATTTCTCTCTATAGTGTATGAAGTACTATTCATATTTTCATCAACTGAAAGTATCCTTTGTTTTATAGTGTTTCCTGTTTTAACATTAACAGTTACCATACTATCCATATTTAAACCCAAAGTAATTTTATATTCACCTGATGAGTAACCCAAAAAATTACGACTTTCCATACCGTCAAGTGCATTGTATTCAAAAACTAACATAGAATCTAATAAGAAAGTTTGGGGTGACTGTGCTTTTACGTTAACAATACTCAAGACTACAGATACGATGGTTATTAATATGTTTTTCATACTACAAATATAATGATTAGTTTTAAATTATCCAAATTGTCAAGTATTTATTTGTATAAAAAACCCATATTTTGAAAAAATTAGGAAAGATACTCGTTGAGAATGTAAGTTCAGATAGTGACTTCATGAAATTATTGGCAATATCTAAAGGTAAGTTAAATCCTAAGGATGTTGACTTTGATATGGAGGACATATACAAAGTAGATAAAGATTATGTTTATTTTTGGTTTGATGAGGAAGAAGACCTTCTTACAAAATTCTTTGATTATGATGAATATGAAGCAAAGGATATTTTGTGGATGTATTATAGACCTGGTGATTATGAATTTTTAGATTCTTATAGTATTGAAGAAGATTGGGATGAAGGTTATGTATATGGTAGTCTAAGTGAAGATAATAAAAAAGAGATTAAGGAGGTATTAGACAAAATTGGCGTTAAAGTTAATGACGAAATATCAGACAGTGAAATATCTAAAATATTATCAGATTTATTCCCTGATTTAGCTACTAATTTACAAGAAAATTATTGGAGTGCACGAGAGGGTGCAATAATAAATGGTATAGAAGAATACATGAATAATGATTTTTTTAAGGAATTATATGGACCTCTTAAATTTGAAGAATGGGGATATCGTTTTAAACAAATCAAAATACCAATATCTCAATTAGCTCTAATGTATTCTATGGTGGGTTCTGTAAATGACAGTATTGAAGATATTATAGAAAGCTATATTGCTAGAAAAGTTTCAACACCTAATAACCCAAGGGAGGATTATTATTCTTATGAAGATAATGATTATTTTAATGAAACATTTAAAAGGGAATCAACATGGAGTGTAGAAAGACTTACAGACTCTTTGGATGATTTTGACGAACTTTCAGAATTGAGTAAAATAGGTGAATTATATGAAAAGATAAAAAACAAGTATGGATTTGACAAATCTATTTTGGTTTACGAAACGGATACAACGAAGACATATCTAACAATATTAAATTTAGTACCTGAAGAAAATAAGGTTTTGGTACAGATTGATAGAAGAGGTGATGGTTATGGTTTTGAAAGAAAAAAAGTGAAAATCAAACTCTCTACATTAGAGAGTCTGATTAACAACTACCAGCTATTTGATGTCTTTAATGATTAATACGTATACCTTTTCTGTAAGTGTTCGTACAGAGTGAAGATATCATCTTCATCCAAATACACTTCAGTACCGTAAAACTTATCTTGAACCATTAGACCTGTAACATCCTCAACAACTTTTATAAAATCGTTGTTGATTACAGTCTCACTTTCTAAATCATCATATTCATCATCATCCTGATTATCAAATAAGTCTTTATAATTTGAAAAGTTCTTGTATGAAGGTACTTCGTATTTGTACTCTTGTTTTTCATATCCGAACTCACTTACCATTGATAGACCTAATGTGATTGCTTTATCAACATCATCTAAAACAATAAATTCATTGGTGGTGTGCATGTTGTAATAACCACATGAGAAGTTAATACAAGACACGTCAGCCTTTTGTTTTAGTTGTGATACGTCAGTGTATGGATGACTCTGTAATAATGGCTCTACACCCATAGATTTGCGGAATAGGTCTTTTGTGCGAGTGATAAAGTCACCGTCTTTTTCAAACAAACGAACTCCCGAGCAAGTCTCGGTAATTAACTGATTACCTGGTGCATCGTATTGGATGATATAACCGACATCGTGAAGAAAGTTGGGGTCACATTTGCTAGAACCATGGCAACCAGTCTCTTCAGATACAAAAAACCCTACTTTGACATTCGAGAGTACTCGTAAAAGTTCTAAACAAATGAAGACCCCGCACTTATCATCACCACCGATACCTGTCGGCTCTCCCTGTGAGGTTACCCCATACAATGATTCATGTTGAGTCCCATCGAACTTCATACCGAATGTGTTTGGTTTACTCATTTGGGTTTCTTTTACTGTAATTTTGTCTTCGACAATAGTATGTACAGTATCGGTGTGTGCAACAAACATTGGAAAGTAATTACCTTCGGACAACTCACCTTTCTTTGCGTAGATGTTCATCATCTCATCTCGGTAATATGTTACCCCTGGCATCGTGTCCAATACTGAACAGATGTGTTCTACCATCATTTCTTCTTGGTACGTTTTTGATGGTACTGAGAGAAGGTTTTTAAAGTTGTCTTTTGTTAGTTTATCCATGTCTGTTAATTTGAACTACAAATATAAAATTAAATTTTAATTTAACCAAATGTTAAGGGGATTATTTTCTCCCCTTAACGATGATTTCATCTTGTCCTTTCATTTGGAGAGAATATTTCTTACCGATAAGAATATTCTTTTTCAAGATTTCTTCTGAGACCAAGTCTTCAATCTTTTCTTGAATTGCTCGTTTGATAGGACGTGCTCCGTATTTCTCATCGAAACCAACTTTGGAGATAAACTCTTTAACACCTTTGGTGATGTTGATTTCGTATCCGAGTTTTTGTACTCGTTTGAGAAGTTTGGTAAGTTCAATCTCAACAATTTGTTGTACTTGTAGTTCTTTAAGAGGATTAAATACTACCACCTCGTCAACACGATTTAGGAACTCAGGAGTGAAGAAGTTTTTAAGTTCTTTCTCCAGTAACACTTTTTTAAGTTCTTCGTCTTTTGACATTTTGGTTGTTGTGTCAAATCCAATTCCTGTTCCGAAGTCTTGAAGTTTTTTAACTCCCAAGTTTGATGTCATGATAATCAAACAGTTTCTGAAGTTAATTTTTCTACCAAAACTATCGGTAAGATGACCGTCATCTAACAGTTGTAGAAGGAGTGAGAAGATGTCTTTATTTGCCTTTTCAATCTCATCAAACAATACCACTGAGTATGGTTTGTTTTTAACTGCTTCGGTAAGTTGACCACCTTCGTTGTAACCTACATATCCTGGAGGGGAACCAATCAATCTGCTCATCGAATATTTTTCTTGGTATTCAGACATGTCCACTCGGATAAGGGCTTCTTCATCACCGAAGATTTCTTCTGCCAATCGTTTCGCCAAGTGAGTCTTACCAATACCTGTTGAACCTAAGAAGATGAATGAACCGATAGGACGGTTAGGGTCTTTGATACCCACACGATTTCTACGAATTGCTTTCGAGATTTTCGTTACCGCTTCTCCTTGTCCAATCACACTTTTATTCAGGTTGTTTTCTAAGTTAAGTAACGATTCCACCTCATCGGTATTTAGTTTTGACACAGGAATCTTGGTCATCGTTGATACCACCTCGTAAACCATTTCTTCGGTCACATCTCTACGGTTTGTGTTTTGCTCTTCCTCGAACTTCTTCTTTTCATCTTCAAGTTTCTTAAGAAGTTTTTTCTCACGGTCACGTAAGTGTGCTGCCTCCTCATACTTCTGTAATTTTACCACTTTGATTTTGTCTTCCTTAATTTTTGAAGCCTCAAGTTTAAGGTTTTCAATCTCCTCCGGTAGTTGTACGTTGATTTGACTTTTTGCACCCACTTCATCCATTACGTCAATCGCCTTATCAGGAAACTCACGGTCTGTGATGTAACGACCAGCTAGTGTGACACACGCCTCTAAAGATTCATCACTGTAATTTACTTTGTGGTGTTTCTCATAGAATGGTTTTAGACGATTTAGAATTTCTAAAGTCTCTTCAGGTGTTGCACCATCAACCATGACTTTTTGGAATCTACGCTCTAATGCTCCATCCTTTTCGATGTTCTCACGATATTCGTCAAGTGTGGTTGCTCCGATACATTGTAGTTCACCACGAGCAAGTGCTGGTTTAAAGATGTTTGATGCATCCAATGAACCTGATGAGTTACCTGCACCAATAATGGTGTGAATCTCATCGATGAATACAATAATATCTGGGTTGTCGTGAAGTTCATCTAAAATTACTTTTAGCCTCTCTTCAAATTGACCACGATACTTTGTACCTGCAACAATCGATGTCATATCTAATGATACAATACGTTTGTCTGCAAGGTTAGTGGGACATTCACCTTGAAAAATCTTCATGGCCAATCCTTCTACGATGGCAGTTTTACCACAACCAGGTTCTCCGATAATGATAGGGTTATTTTTCTTCCTACGAGAAAGAATCTGTGCGATGCGATTGATTTCGCGGTCTCGACCAATAACAGGGTCCAATTTACCTTGTTCTGCGAGTTTAATTAAATCACGGGAGAAATTATCTAATACAGGTGTTCCTGTTTGAGAAACTTCAGGTCTTCCTTTACCTCCTCCTTTTTCGTTCGGGTCTACTTCTTCAATCATATTATTCTTATTAAAGTTTTATGGTACAAATGTAACAAAAATTGTGATATAATCCAATATTCGTCAAAATGTCATGTTAAATTTTATTTTACTGACATAATGTCAGGTAATATATTTATCTTTATAAATGGCACACTTTTCTCTAATAGTGTGGTATATAAAATAAACAATACAAAGATAATAAACTTTATTTAAAATAAAAAACTATGTTTGGAAAAAGAAGAAACTTTAATGACCTATTTAACATGTTTAATGACATGGACTCCATGTTTAATGAACCTTTCTTTATTAAAGGTAAAACTAAATCTGATAGCGGTACCGATGAAAAAGGTGATTGGCATTCAGAAAGTTTTATCTCTGATGATGGAACCTATTCTGTAACAAGTATTGTAAGAAGTTATAGTAGTGGTGGTAATACTCCCAAATCAACCAACAAGTCATCTACTAATGAAATCAATTCTCTAAAACGAGAAATGGAACGTTGTGTTGAAGACCAAAACTATGAAAAAGCTGCTGAGTTAAGAGACCAAATTCAAAAACTTGAAGAAAATCAAGATAAGATTAGTGAATTGGAAACTAAACTCAATAAATCAGTTAAAGAACAAGACTTTGAACAATCAATTAAGTTACGAGACCAAATCAATAAACTAAAAGGTTAAACAATAAACCCCTCCCACAAAGAGGGGTTTTTTATTTTTATTCATTTCTTATACTTAATAAAAAAGTTTATTATGGCAATTAAAAGTGAAAAAATCGAAGGAAAACAAATTATAAACGAGGTTGAATCTAGTAACCTAACAAAGACAGTTTATGATACAGGTGAGAAGACAATGACAGTTACCTTTAAGAATGGTGCTCAATACCTTTATGAAGAAGTACCACACTCAACATACACAAAATTCAGGATGGCAGAATCTCAGGGTAGTTTTTTCAACAAAGAGATTTCAAAGAAATACAAATATAAAAAAATGACAAACTGATATTCCTCACTATTTATATAGTAATGGAAAATTTCAATAAAATAATTAAGAGTTTCTATGTAAAGGATGAACTCAACCCAAAGATATGGGACAATCCTGATAATGCTTCTAATGCAAAGATGAAAGATGATATTAGAAAGTCGTTATTAGACATAGCAGATGAATTTGTTAATTTTTTAGGTTTAGAAATTTTCGTACAAGACGTGACCATGACAGGGTCGTTGGCAAACTACAACTGGTCTGAGTTCTCAGATGTTGACTTACATATCATGTATGATTTTAACGAATCGGGTGATAAGAAAGAGTTGGTACAAGAATTATTTAAAATAAAGAAAACCTTATTTAATTCAACACACGACATTACAGTAAAAGGTTATGACGTTGAGTTGTATGTTCAGGATATTAATGAACCTCACATTTCCAGTGGGGTTTATTCTGTTTTATACGATGAATGGATTAAAGAACCATCCCCTGAGGAAGTAACTATCGATGAAAGTAAACTTAAAGAAAAAGTGGACCAATGGAAGGATATCATTGATTTAGTAATTGAGGATGTAGAAGAAGGTGATGAGGATTTAGAAACTATTATCGAAAAAATAGATAAAGTTAAAGATAAACTTAAGAAGTATAGAAGTTGTGGGTTAGAAAAAGAAGGTGAATATTCTTATGAAAATTTAGTATTTAAATTCCTAAGAAGAAACGGATATATTCAAAAGTTATTCGACTTTCAAAATGACATTATGGATAAAAGTCTTTCCTTAGAAGGAGAAAAAATCATTTAAGAATAATCTTAAATATAAAGAAATTTGGAAAAACACAACAATTCGTATATTTATTAATAAAAAATAGTTATGGCAATCACTGGATGTACAGACAATTATTACGCGTATGAATTACCTTGGAATTCTAGCGGTGATACAGTAACCCCTCCACATCCCGTTTATACGGATGGGAATAATCAAGAGGTTGGAGCACAACAATGTGGTGCGGTCACATTAGGTGGTTTTAACGGATTAAATAATTAAAATAATTAAACAAAAAATAAAATGGCAGATTTAAGACCTATCGGAAGTGAAAAATTAGAAGGTTCAGATAAATTAAGACGTATAATGGAAATAGCCAATTACGGTAACTCTTCTAATCTTAACGAATCATCTTCATCGGACTATACGATTCAATTAGCTGATGGAAACTATTATGGTATCGTAAAAGAAAAATCAGGATACATTGTAAAAAGAGGTATCAATGAATCAGAATTAGATTACATTGACCCTATGAAAAACAGAAAGTATCATAACTCATATTCACAAGCAATGAAAAAGATTAATTTGATTGCAGGTGAATTAAATAGACTTCATGAAAATGTTGAAGGTATAAACCTTATTGGAGAACAAAAAAAGTTTGTATTAAAAACTCCAAAACCTGCAGAACCTGAAGTTGATATGTCAGCTTCTGTAGATATGGACGTACCTGCACCAGCACCTGAGGGTGGTGAAGATATGGGTATGGACATGAGTATGGACGCACCTGAGGGTGGTGAAGAAATGGACTTAGATATGGACATGAGTATGGACTCTCCTGAAGGTGATGAAGAAATGGACTTAGATATGGACATGGACGCACCTGAAGGTGAGGATGATGAAGAAATGTCGTTCAAAACCATTCAAAAATTAACAGGTAAATTAGGACAAAAATTAAGAACCTTTGAATCGTCTCAAGGGATGTCATCAGAAAATATTAAGTATGTATTAAATTCAGTTTTATCTGCCTTGGATTTATCAAAACTTACTGAAGAAGATTATGATGATATCATGACTAAATTTGAAGAAGATGAGGACGAAATTGACTATGGTGTTGATGACGAAGCGGATATCGATGTGGAGGCGGATGACGAGTTAATGGACTTGGATATGGATGCTGAGGTTGACGCTGAGGTTGGTGAAATGACTGAAGACCATTATGAAGGGCATGATGAAGACTACGATGATATGTTATTGGCTATCGGTGACATGATGTCAAATAGAAGAGACCAAATGGTTGACCGTGAAACAATTAACTTAGACGATTACGATGAAACTGAGGTTAATTCACTTAAGGACTTGAGGGATATGGTTCCTAATGGACTGTGGTTTGATATGGACGGTGATGGAATTGTAGACCCTGAAGAAATCTTTAATATCTATAGAAAAAAATATGGTCAACCATTCAAACTTCATAAAAGAAGACAATTAAATACACCATACGATAAGACAATGGATGAAATTTTCTCAGAATCAAAAATTGAAAAAGTACTTTCTAAATACTTTGTGGTTAGTGAGTCTGAAGAAAAAATGAATAAAAATAGAGAAGTAAAAAAATACATCACAGAAAGAGTTAAGAATTCTTTGGTAAGAAAAGAAATCAAAAACTTATGTGAAACTGTTGAACAAGAATTAACAGCTGATTTCATCATTAAGGAACACGATAATATCAAATTCATTGGTAAAACAAACAAGCAAAACTTGGTGTTTGAAGCTGATGGAAAAACAATCAAAGTTTCTTCTAATGGTGAATTGATATGAGATTAATTTACGTTAACGAACTCGGACCTAATTTCAAGGGAGATAACGTATATGAATTTATCTTCTCGGCACAAGAAGATGTGTGGGGTGATGATTGGGACGTTGAACCAGCTTCAGGGAGACCAACACCACCCCATATTCAGTTTATAGAGAAGGTGGGAGTTTTGAAAAACTCAGGTATAGAGTTAAACTTAATTCAAAATTCTGACTTCTTTTCAGTGTTTGACTCTGTTGAAGGAGTTATCGCTCTCGGATGGGAAGATTCTGACTGCGAAGCCGTTACTGACAAAAAATACACTCGTTTGGTATTCCATTACGGTGAAAGTGAAAAGTCAGTTGCTGATAAATTATACGAACGAGATATAATTCTCAAATGGGAAAAAAGTTTAGTAGAATGAAAACTAATGATATTAGAGTAATAAAATTAATGAAAGAGGGACTATCATTTGAAACTCTTCGTAATTTGAATGAAAGCCAAATAAACGTTCTTTACAAAAGAATTGTTAAAGAACAAGAAAATGGAACGGTTACAACAAAAGACCCAAAAAAGGCTGAGGAAATGGCTAAAGCAGGTGTAAATGTTCGACTTGAAAAAGAAATAAGTGAAGACGACCAATTAGACCAAGATATACAAAATAATGAGTATGGAGACACGGACCAAGATGAAAAACAACAAGGTCCTGGAGAATATGGAAACAATCCAAACAATGATAATAAAATGGATAATAATGATGTTGATGGTATGTCTATAGAATCTGAAATTAAAGAAAAGGCAGTTTCAAAAAAACAACAAAAATTTATGGGTTTGGTAAAGGCTTATAAAGAGGGTGATGTAGAACCATCGGATGTTTCTAAGAGTGTTAAAGACGCTGCTAAGTCCATGACTAAAAAAGAGGTTGACGATTTTGCAAGTACAAAACATAAAGGACTACCAAATAAAGTTGAAAATACAAAAAAAGAATCTTATCTTCGTAATGTAAAGATGATTGAAGAATCATTGATTAAGTTAGTTCAAAAACACATTACACCAACTATGACAAATAAATATTTAATTAATTTAGTAGAACAAAACCCTGGTACGAAAACTGCACCACCAAAAACTAAACCTGGTACTAAAAAACCAACAATTTACAAACCAAAACACGCACCAGCACCAAAGGCTAAAAAAGATGATGAGACCTTTGCAATGCAATTACCGTCACTTTTAACTTTTGATAATTTAAATATACAATTTAGTGATGAAAAAAAATCTTAAAGAAGCTCCAATAGATTATGGTGACAGACCAGAAAGAATGGCACCTGATATCCAAAGTAAAATTGAAAAAGGTGAAACACCACTTTCAGACTCTCCAGCATTTCCTGACCAAGATGGTGATGATAAGTTTGAAGAATTAATAGCATCTAAAAGATTCAAAGATGTTGTAGAAAAAGTTAAAAGATATACAGGTTTAACTAATGTTTCAGGTCAAAATGCCTTTATGCAACTTCAAATGATGTTGATGCAGGCAGTACAAAAAGTAAAAGAAATAGAATCAGGTAATGAGGAATATTTAGAGAATTTAGCAGTTGATTTAGTTAAAAAGGAAATGTCTTTACCTGATGATGCGTTTCAATATGATGTAGAACTAATTGGTTCTCCATCACAAATGGATACTTCTAAAATGAGAAGTCAATCTGAAGAACCATCTTCTGAGGATATTGAACAGAATTTTGGTGTAAGTGAAGATGAAGCTGAAGAGGACTTAGATAACTTTATGGCGGCTTTTGATAAGTTTGACATGGAGAAAGCTAAGAGACGTTTTATAAACTCACTAATACAAGGTGCATCTAAAAAGGGTCATTACATGTTTAGTTTAGTTGAGGAAGAGTTGAATAGAATAAATCCTGAATTATTAAACTTATACGGTGTGTTGATGTCAATCAACGATTTAATTTATTGGATTATGCCAGACGAGGCAGCACAAATGATGGCTGAAACAGGTCAAGGTGTTGCAGGTTCTGAAGAAATTGATGAAACTACTGACCCACCAACAATTAAGGCTAAAGGTATGTTCTTCCCTGTCTTAATACACGAATTACTAAAAGGTGTTTATGAAGTAATGGGGACACAAGGATTACCTGACGACCCAAAACAAGCTGAAATGGTTATGGCATCTCAAGATACCTTACCATATGAAATATGGGATTTAAGATTAGGACCAGTAATTTGGGAGAAATTCATGGAGGTATATCCTGATGAGTTATTTGAAGATGATATGAGAGAGATTCAAAATTATCTATTTTCAAGGTTCTCAGCATTAAGTACAGAACAATTCTTTGAGTTAGCTAAAGAAATTCTTTCAGGAAGTGAAGAAGGTAAAAAGGCTGTGAGAGCAATGGTAGACGAAATTATTCAAGAAATTAAAGATGAAGAATATGAAGAGTCAATGAGTCAATTCAGAGACGATGATGATGACTTCGATTTAGACGATTTCTTAGATGGTTTAGGTATTGGTGGTCCTACGGTATAAAAAATAAAGTGATGAAGAAATGGGTTTATCTAGAGAACAAGCAATACTTGAATATGCACGTTGTGTAAAAGATACCCCATACGCACTAAAGACCTATTTACAGACCTACGACAATACACAGTCAAAATACGTACCCTTAGAGTTATTCCCTGACCAAGTTAGTCTTATTAATGATTATGATATACATGAGGAAAATATTGCCTTAAAGTATCGTCAGGCGGGTGTATCTACTGTAACATCAGCGTGGGTGTCTAAAAGATTAGTAACAGCACCCAAAAGTAAACCTGAGAAAATTCTAATTATTGCCAACAAGTTGGATACATCAATGGAAATGGCGAATAAGATTCGTTCATTTGTTGACCAATGGCCGACTTGGTTTGGTATTTCCTTCTCGGCAGAAAAGAATTCACAAAGACATTTTAAACTATCTAATGGTTGTGAGGTTAAGGCGGTTGCAACATCAAAAGATGCACTTCGTGGTTATACCCCAACTATTCTAATATTTGACGAGGCGGCATTTATCGAGGCAGATAATGATTTCTGGTCAGCCTGTATGGCATCTCTATCTACAGGTGGTAAAGTGATTGTAATTTCCACCCCTAATGGATTTGACCCCATATACTATTCAATTTACAATCAGGCGGTTAAAAACATGAATGATTTCAAAATTACTGAAATGTTTTGGTACCGTGACCCTCGTTATGCCGATGATTTAAAACTTATTAAAGTTAAGGACATTGTTCACTATATGCTCAATAGAGAAGATTATGATGATAGTGAAGTTGTGTTAGACTATAGTCATACTGACCCTATGACTCGTGATTTTGAAGAAATTAAAAATAGATTTGATGAGGGTTACAAACCATATTCTACATGGTTTGAGAAGATGTCAAAAAAGTTAAAGTTTGACAAACGTAAAATTGCTCAGGAATTGGAATGTAACTTCTTAGGTTCAGGGGATAATGTAATTCCTCAGAATACTATGGACCGTATCAAAGACAATGATATATGTGAACCTGAAAACAAATTTATGGGGGGTGCAATATGGCAATGGAAAGAACCTATACCAGGTCACAAGTATATTATGGGTATTGACGTTTCTCGTGGAGATAGTGAGGATTTCACCACATTTACCATAGTTGACTTCGATGAGAGAGAACAAGTATTAGAATACATCGGTAAGATACCACCTGATGTTGCAGCAGAGGTCGCATTTAAGTGGGGGACTATGTACTCGGCATTTGTGGTTATTGATATTACAGGAGGTATGGGTGTTTCAACATCTCGTAAGTTACAAGAGATGGGTTACAAAAATCTTTATGTTGATGGATTGAATGCTGCAGATAAATGGAAGTACAACCCTAAAATGAATGAAAAAATACCTGGTCTGAACTTTAACTCTAAACGTGTTCAGATTGTGGCAGCGTTTGAGGAGGCACTACGTCATGATTTTAAAATACACTCTATGAGGTTATTTAATGAGTTAGGTACATTTGTTTATGTGAATGGTAGACCTGACCACCAAAAAGGACAACACGATGACCTTATCATGGCGATGGCTATGGCTATATATGTTGGGGAAAGTTCATTTAGCCAATTAGAAAAAGTGACAGAACAGACAAAGGCTATGATAGATAGTTGGTCGGTCTCAACTAATGACTATAAGAATAAATCACAAGACTTTAATCCTTCTATACCTGTAATGCCAAATAATAACCATGCAAGAATAAACCCTCAAAACCCAACCAGAAATGATTATGAGAAGTATTTATGGTTATTCGGTAAGTGATATTTAATTTAATTAAATATATACTACTATTTATGTAAAAAGTATTTGAATGGCAAATAACAATTTAACAATATGGCAGAGGTTAGGTCAAGTATTTGGTCCTGATTCTACGTTGGACCAACAATCTCCTGTTTATAAGTTTGATAAAAGGGAGTTGTTAAAGACACCCAACAAACAAGACTATGAGAGAGAAAAACTTCAAGCCCAACAATCACTATATTTAGGTCAGCAGTGGACTAAGATTGAAAACAACTTATACACTCAAGCCGTGTATTATGAACCAACTAGATTGGCTTCGTATTACGATTATGAGAGTATGGAATATACTCCTGAGATATCTGCGGCCTTAGATATATATGCGGAGGAATCGACAACAACAAATGAAGATGGATTTATATTACAAATTTATTCAGAAAGTAAGCGTATTAAATCAGTACTTGGAGACTTGTTTAACAATAGACTTGATATTAATACTAACTTACCTATGTGGACAAGAAATACTTGTAAGTTTGGAGACAATTTTGTCTACTTAAAGTTAGACCCTGAAAAGGGTATCATGGGAGCACAACAATTACCTAACATTCAAATTGAAAGGTTGGAGAGAGGTATGAAATATTCTCCAAATAGTAAAACAACTACAAACACTGAGAATGATGCATTGAAATTCGTATGGAAAGATAAAGATATGAATTTTAATACATGGGAAATAGCACACTTTAGATTATTAGGTGATGACCGAAAACTTCCATATGGTACTTCTATGTTAGAAAAGGCTAGAAGAATTTGGAAACAGTTATTATTAGCCGAGGATGCGATGTTAATTTATAGAACATCAAGAGCACCTGAAAGAAGGGTATTTAAAATTTATGTTGGTAACATGGATGACAAAGACGTTGAACCTTATGTAAACCGAGTCGCCAATAAGTTTAAACGAGACCAAATTGTGGACCCATCGAACGGTAATGTAGATTTGAGATACAACCAAATGGCAGTAGACCAAGATTACTTTATACCTGTTCGTGACCCTAACGCACCTAACCCGATTGATACTCTACCAGGTGCACAAAATTTGGCTGAAATTGCAGATATTGAATACATCCAAAAGAAATTATTAACAGCACTTCGTGTACCTAAAGCCTTTTTAGGATTTGAAGAAGTTGTTGGTGATGGTAAGAACCTGTCATTACAGGACATAAGATTTGCTCGTACAATTAATAGAATACAAAAATCTATGATTCAGGAGCTAAATAAAATTGCTATTATTCACCTTTACCTTTTAGGGTTTGAAGATGAACTTAACAATTTCACATTAGGACTTACTAACCCATCAACACAAGCCGACCTTCTTAAGGTTGAACAATGGCAACAAAAGATTCAACTTTACAGAGACGCGACAACAGACCCAGGAAATGGTATATTACCTGTATCATCATCGTGGGCTAAAAAACATATTCTCGGATTCTCAGACGAAGAAATCAAACTTGATATCCAACAACAACGTATTGAAAAGGCCGTTGCTGCCGAACTTGAGAAAACAGGTGAGGTTATTACTAAAACAGGAATATTTGCCAATATAGATAAACTATATGGTAATAAACCTGGTGATGGTGGTGGTGCAACACCTGAAGGTGAAGTTACAGAACCTGCAGATACAGGATTTGGAGACCTCGGTGGTGGAGGTGGAGGATTCGGTGACTTAGGTGGTGACACATCTGCACCTGATTTAGGTGGTGGAGGTGAAGCTGCGGCACCTGAAGCTGAAGTAACGCCAGAGTCAAGAAAAATAGACGACTTAAATCTTATTTTAGAAGATGATTTAATTAATGGAATTGATTCCATTGACCTTTCAAAAGGTAAGAAGTCATTGAGTGAAATGGATGATAAACTGGGCGAGTTACTAAAATAGTAATATTTATAAAATAAAATATTATGAAACCTTTCGGAAAAATTAAAACAAAAATTGAAAATTCTATTATTAAGCTCTACGGTAAAGAAGGGTTTAAGTTACATATGAAAAATTTCAAAAAGAATATTTTAGAGAATAAAGAAATTTCTAAGATTTTTTACATCTATGATGACTTATCATCTAAAAAGGGTTTAGATAAAGAAATCGCCTCAGATTATGTAAATGAATCTATCGAAGAATTACAAAAGTTAATTTCAAAAAATACAGAAAAAATAACATCATTATCTGAATGGATTGATGGTGTTTTGAGTGAAGAAGTTGATAGTGAATATAATGATATTGATAATATCATCTATAATGGTAAATCTATAAAAAATTTAGAGAACGTATTAGAATCAAAGAAAAATATTAAGAATTTAATTACAAGTGAAAAAGAAGTTACTATTGTAAATGAAACAATCAACATACCATTATCATCGATGTTAAAGATAGCATCAAACTCTTTTAATAAAGAATTTGAAAATATAAGTGAATCGGATAGAGCTGAACTAACAGAACTTTTATCGTTAACAAAAGAAGAAGTTAGTCTTAAACATGAAGAATTAAAAGAATCAGTTTTAGGTAAATTAAAAAATAACCTGAATGAATCAACGGATACTGAAATCACAGAAAAAATAAATTTAACAATAGAAAAGATTTCAGAGTCTAAAAGTGATTTAGTTTCACTTTATAAACTTACACAATTAAATCAAGGATTATGAAAAAAGTATTAGACTTTATCAAAATGGTTTTTGCAGTATGTAAAAACTGGATTGTATCAAACGGTGTTGAAGGGATTTTAGGCCTATTAGTAGGTTTGGTTCTTTGGGCTATGGGATACAAGATTTGGGCAGGTTTCTCTTTTGGTGTTTTTGCTACACGTAATTGGGATATCTTAAAGGCTTGGGTAATGTCCAAATTAAATAAGTAAAATAATTTTAACTTATAAAAAAAGGGAGTTTTAACAACTCCCTTTTTTATTCATTAAACTCTTGGTCTCTTAATTGTTGAATGTATTTGGCTTTTTCTAATTTTTTTCTACGTTTCTGAGATTTCTTAGTAAACTCTTTTCTTTTTCGTACTTCGTCCATCTGTTTTGACTTTATGACTTTGTACTTATACCTTTTTAAGGCTCTTTCAATATTTTCTCTTTTTCCTACTTCAATAATAATCATATATAAATCTTATGATAATAAATATAATCAGTTATATCAAGTTTTGACTTGAAGGGAAAAATATTTTATTATTAATACAAATAAACTAAAATAATTTAAAAATGAATGAAGAAAGGAAAGACATCGAAATTAAATGTTTTCGAAAATGCTAAGTGTTTTTACGGTACAGTAGACTCAAAAGAATTAAAATCAATTTACATAGTAATACAATCATGGGTTGAACCAAAAAAAGAAGCATTGAATTGGGATAGAGTTGCGGGTAATTTAAAAAGACAAATACAACATAATTTATTAGAGTGTGTAGACCAAATAACATTTAATAAAAATTCTATAGTTGACTTAGATTTAAGAACGAGTGGAATACAAATGGAAAAAAGGTCTTTTATGAATTTAGAAATTACTCTTTTTATGAAAAATGAAAATGAGGATTTTAAATCACCTATATTAAGAGATAAAGTAAAAAGGATTGTAACGTCTGTTTATAACGATGAATTGTATAATTCACCTTACTTTTGGTTATCAAAAACAAAAACAACAAAAGTTTAATATTTATTATAAAACATTGTTGTGAAAATCATTATTACAGAAGAACAATTAAATAAGTACAAAAGAACTATTAAAGAACAAAATAATTCTTTAGAAACTTTAAATAAGTTTATTGATAACCATAAAGTTTATCAAAAAGGTTCGTTAAAAATTTATTTAAAAAATATTGAATTGACAGGAGATATGGATGACCCATCGATTGAAGCAACAATAGACAAAGTTATTTTTGATAAAAAAGACGTTACAGATTTTGCTATAAATTACGCATTGTATGATGAATGGACGGGTGACGATACACCACTATCGACAGAATTAAAAGTCTATATTGCAAGAAGTTTAGATAGAATTGTTAAAAAGACATTCCAAAATGAATTAAGCGAATACGATGTTGTTTTACATTTATTTGAGTAACACAATATATTTATAAAATAAAACTCATGAGAATATTAGGACCACAAGATACAGGTAAAGGAATTTTAGTAGAATGGGATGCTGGATATATTTCACCAAACGATTCAAGAAATGCTGAGGTAATAAAAGAATCATATGGACAATTAGACCACTCTAAACCATTTGAATTTTACGCTGTACTTCAAAAATATGATACACCAAACAGAAACGGTCGTATATACCCTGAAAAGATTTTACGTAGAGAAGTAGAAAATTATAAAAGAGCCATAGATAAAGGTTTATCAATTTCTGAACTAAATCACCCTGAATCATCACTAATTGATTTGGACCGTGTATCTCACCTTATTACAGATATGTGGTGGGAAGGAAGTACACTAATGGGTAAGATTAAACTTCTAACATCACCAGGTTTCCACGAAAGAGGGGTTGTTTCATGTCCAGGTGATATGGCAGCAAACTTAATGAGACAAGGTGTTACGATGGGAGTATCTTCTCGTGGAGTTGGTTCGTTAGTTAAAAAGGGGGAAAGAAATGAAGTACAAGATGATTTTGAATTAATCTGTTTTGACTTGGTATCTTCACCATCAACGCCTGGTGCTTATTTGTTCTTAAATAAAGAAGATAAGAATAAATATGAAGAGAACCTTGAGGAAGAAACTAAGTTAAGGGCTCAAGAACCAAGAATAGATGGTGGACAAGGTTTGAATAAATCTCTTGACTTAATGAAGAAATTATCCGATTATTTAGGATATTAAAACTTTTTATTATGGACGAAAAATATTTTGTAGCAAAAATTCAGTATGATTTACCTGACGAGAATAGTGGTAAAATCAAAAAAATCAGAGAAGAGAAACTTGTTAGAGGTTATAACGTTACCGAAGTTGAGGCTAAAGTGACTAAGAAATTTGAAGGTTTCCCACATGAGTGGAGAATCACCGCGTGTGCTGAAAGTAAAATTGATGAGGTTTATGAGTAATATCTGACCTTAATCAGATAATAATTAAAATCGGGTTTATACCCGATTTTTTTTTGCTATTAACATTAAAATCAACTTTTTTTAAATATCTGAATATTTATATAGTAAAATAAACGCTTGCGTAATAAAAAAATGGCAGAAAATACTAAAAAATCATTAGTTGAAGAGGCACTATTACAAATGAAAAATTTGGAAGAAGCCGTAACTGAAAATGCAAAAGGAATACTTGCTTCTACTATGAAGGAAGAAATCAGTGAATTAGTAAAAGAATCTCTTTCTGAAGAAGAAGAGGTT
>Ga0222718_10002129_pt1 | contig 18040 bp, 13 predicted proteins | sample C33_27DmetaG_FD_165045 | JGI IMG/M metagenome (GOLD analysis project Ga0222718, IMG submission 165045) | Estuarine water microbial communities from San Francisco Bay, California, United States - C33_27D | ecosystem: Environmental > Aquatic > Marine > Unclassified | place: USA: California... | reverse complement strand
CTCATCGACCACGCCCGAGCGGCCGGCCTGCGGGTGCTCGGCGTCTCGATCCACCCGCCCCTCGCTGGAACCGACGAGGAGCACCTCGCCGAGATCGCCGCCCACGCCGACCGGCTCGACGACGACCTCGAGATCTGGATCAGCCACGTCGACCCCGCAACCATCGACCGGCTCCCATCGGGACGCGTCTACCGGGTGCGGCTCGGCACCACGCTCTGGCACGGCCGGCGCGACACCATGCACCTCGAGGCAAGAGTCCTCGATCGTCGGCGAGCGCGCGCCGGAACGACCGCCGGGTACCGGGCGATTCCCGTACCGAGCGACGGGCATCTGGTCATGGTCGGCGCGGGCAGCGCGAATGGTGTCGCTCCCCTCCCCGACGGCCGGAGCCCGTTCCACTTCAAGCGACGCCGGCTCGACCTCCTCGAGCCACCCCATATGCACACCTCGATGCTCGTGGTGCCCGATGAGTTCGACTGCCCGACGACCGGCGACTGGGTCGATCTGCAACGACCCCTCATCTCGACCACCGTTGACGAGATCGTCTGGACATAACCACGGTCCGGCCGGCTGGTCACGCGACCCCCGAGCTCAGACCGGCACGAGCGGCGCGACCCGACCGAGACCGCGGAGGGCCACCGCGCCCGCGCCGACCAGAGCACCGCGGTCGCCGAGTTTCGTCTGCACGATCCTCGGCGGGGGTCCGAGCGTCACCTGCGACATGAGATCGAGCTCGGCCTGAGCCGCGATGAAAAACGTCGCGCCGAATCCGAGGGCGACGGCGCCGGCGACCACCACCAGATCGAGGTCGAGGGAGTTGCACAGCATCGCCGCCCCTCGGCCGACGAGTCGTCCGGTGTGCTGCATGATCTCGTAGGTCGGCTCCGACGCCGGTCGACCGGTGAGCACCTGCACCGCGAGGCCGGATGCCTCGGCCTCCAAGCATCCGCGCGCCCCGCAACCGCATCGGTGTCCGCCCGGCTCGACGATCAAGTGTCCGACGTGTCCGGCGTTACCCGAGTCGCCGTCGAACAGTTCGCCGTCGACGACGATGCCTCCGCCGATACCGGTCGACACGGTCATCGCGCAGAAGTTCCTCACCCCGACGGCTGCTCCCAGCCATCCCTCCGCCAGCGCCAGGGCTTTCGCGTCGAGATCGCCGAACACCCGGAGTCCAGTGAGCTCCTCGAGATGGTTGCGCAGCGGGAAGCGATTCCACGACGCGATGTTGACCGGGGAGACCGTGACGCAGTCACGTTCGATCGGGCCCGCGCAACCGATACCGATGGCGAGCACTCGACGACGATGATGGTCGCGGGCCCTCGCGAGCTGCGAGGACACGAGGCTGATCAACATCGCAAGGTGCGACTGCGGTCCGACCTCCGGATCTACCTCGCCTCGCTCGCGATCGATCAGGGCGCCCTCGAGAGTGACGAGGCCGACCTCGAACTTGGTGCCGCCAATGTCGATAGCGCACACGACCGGCGAGGAGTCCTCCATCGACATTCCCTGATCAGCCACCGATCCGCCGCGCGTCCTCCACCAGGTTGATCTGGAAGATCACCTCGTCGAGCGCGTCGGCGGCCGTGATCGCCGAGAAGCGCTGGGGGCGCTCCTCCGAGCAGCAACTCGGCAACGGCGACAGCACGGTCCACGGACGGGGATGACAGAACTGCACCACGCTGTAGCGCTCTCCCGTGAACTCCGGGTGAGCCACCACGCGATGCCATCCGATGGGGATGACCCCGTTAGTGAGCCGCTCGAGCATGATCCCCGTGTTGATAATGACCGCGCCGTCCGGCGGAGCGGCGTCGACCCAAGCGTCGTCGACCATCACCTGAAGACCAGGCGCCGTCGCCCGCGGCAAAGCGGTGATCAGGTTGATGTCACCGTGAGCTCCCGCCCAGACGTGCCCATCACCGGGGGCAGCCTCCATCGACGGGTAGCGGATCGCGCGGGTGAGCGTCGGCCCGTCGGCGACCATCTCGTCGAAGAACGACTCGTGACAACCGATCCCCTCGGCGATCACTCGAAGGAAACGGCGCTGCAGATCGTCGATCGCGCGGTGGAACCGGCCGAGCACCTCGGTGATCCCGGGGACGACCTCCTCCGGCAGCACCTGATCGGGATAGGACCCGGGGAACCGGCGACGAAGCGGATGACCAGCCGGTGGCGGCACCGACCAGTTGAGCATCTCCTTCCAGTCGGGGCGATCACTCGACGCGGCGGTCTCCACCAAGAGGCCGGTGTAGCCGGTCTGCCCGTTCACGCCCGGAACGGTGAATCGCTGCTTCACCTCGGGTTCGAGCGAGAAGAACTCGGCGAGCATGCCGTAGGCCGTGTCGAGCAAGTCCTCGGGCAGGTCGTGGCTCGTGTACACGAACCCCGTCTCCAGACTGCGCAACACACCATCGACCACCGCACGACGGGCGGCTCCGGTCGATGACTCGAAGGCCAAGAGGTCGACGTCGAGGATGCCGGACACGGCCGACACGCTATCCACACGAGGTCGACCGGCTCGGCGCCGCGAACCGCCCTCCCCCGGGCGACCCGCCAGACCACCACCTAGATTCGACGGCACGTGACCACCGACTGGAATCCCCTGCTGCGCGACCAACTCGACCAGCCGTACTGGGCCGACCTTCAGGCCTTCGTCGAGGACGAGCGGAGACGAGGACCCGTCTATCCGTCGCGCGACGAGGTATTCGCCGCGCTCCACCACACCTCGCCGAGCGCCACCCGCGCGGTAATCCTCGGCCAGGACCCCTACCACGGCCCGGGACAGGCGCACGGTCTGTGCTTCTCCGTACGTCACGGCGTCCCTCGGCCCCCCTCCGTCGCGAACATCCACCGCGAGCTCCACGATGATCTCGGCGTATCACCACCCGAGCACGGGAACCTCGAGCGTTGGGCGGCAGCCGGTGTGCTGCTGCTCAACACCACCCTGACCGTCCGCGGAGGGGAAGCCGGCTCCCACCGCGGACGGGGATGGGAGCGCTTCACCGATCGAATTATCGAGGTGCTGTCCGCGCGCCCCGAGCCCCTCGTGTTCGTGCTCTGGGGTTCATCGGCCCGCGCGAAGACCTCCATGATCGACACCGATCGTCATGACATCGTCGAATCGGCTCACCCCTCCCCGCTCTCGGCGCATCGCGGTTTCCTCGGATCCCGCCCGTTCTCAAAGGTGAACGCCCTCCTCACCCAGCGAGGCGCCGACCCGATCGACTGGACCCTCGCATGAGATGGACCCGCTTGCGACCGGTGCGGCGCGCGCGACGACGCTCGCCCGTGATCGACATCATCGTTCTCGCCAGCCAGGGCTACGCGCGGCATCTCGCGAGCAGGAACGCGGCTCTCCTCGCCTACTACGGCTTCCTCACCCTGTTCCCGCTCATCATGGTGGCCACCACCGTCCTCGGCTTCGTGCTCCAGGGTGATCCCGAACTCCGCTCCGAGATTGTCGAGTCAGCGGTGTCGCAGATCCCGGTGCTCGGTGACCAGATCCTGAACCAGTCCGGCGAGATCAGCGGGTCGATCACCGCGCTCATCGTCGGCCTGGTGTCGGGACTCTGGGGCTCGACACGGGCGTTCGCCTCGCTGCAGACCGCCCTCGACGACGCCTGGGAGGTCCCGATCGAACAACGGCCGAACCTCGTGGTGCGTCGCGTCCACTCGCTCATCGGCCTGCTGGTGATCGGCGGCGCGCAGATCGCCACGGTCACCCTCACCTCGATCGCCGGTTGGGCCGACCTCGGTCCGGTCAACCGGATCGCGATCGGCGTCGGTGTGCTCGCCGTCAACATTGCGGTGGTCACCACGATGTTCCGATACCTCTCAGCCGCCGAGGTGAGCTGGACCATGGCGTGGCCGGGAGGGGTTATCACCGGTGTCGCCTACACCGCGCTCCAACTGATCGGCACCCAGATCGTGACCCGGCTGCTCGCCGGAGCGCACAGCGTCTACGGGGCCTTCGCCTCGGTGCTCGCGATCACCGGCTGGCTGCTGATCCACGCGGTGGTGAGTCTCTTCGCAGCGGAGATCAACGCCGCGATCCACGCGCGACGACTCGTCCCCGTCGAGGAGTCACTCGACGTTCGAATCGGCGACCACACGCAATCGAGCTGACTCGACCCGGTCGGCACTCGAACGACCGACCGAGATCACGTGCTCGCCAGCCGGCACCAGCCAACCATCGGACCAGGAGGCGAACCGGCGCGGCTCCAGCGTGATCGAGAGAAGCCGCTCCGACCCCGGCTCGAGCCGGACCTTCTGGAAACCGACGAGGCGCAGACCGTCGCCGGCGAGACCGCCGTCGACCGGCTCGTGACACGCGTAGATCTGCACGACCTCCGAGCCGACCCGATCACCGGTGTTCGCGACCCGGACCGACACCTCGACACCGGCCACCGGATCACCCGACACCGACACGCACTCGACCGAGAACGACGTGTACGACAGTCCGTGACCGAACCAGAACAGCGGCTCTCGACCGGTGGCCGAGAACCAGCGGTGCCCGAGCAGGCGCCCCTCGCCGTAGACGGCCCGACCGTCGGAGCCCGGGTAATGCTCGAAGGCGGGGGTCTCCTCGAGGGAGCGCGGGAAGGTGACCGGGAGGCGTCCCCCCGGCTCATCGTCGCCGAGCACGACATCGGCGAGGGCATCACCGATCGCCGCCCCGGGAAACCAGACCTGCATCACGGCGGCGACATCATCAGCCCAGGGCATCGACACCGGCGAGCCCGCGTTCACCACCACGACCGTGTTCGGATTGACCGCTGCGACCGCCGACACGAGTTCGTCTTGACGACCCGGCAGGGCGATCGAGTCGCGATCCATGCTCTCGGTCTCCCAGTCGTCGTCGGTACCGACCACCAACAGCACCCGATCGGCCCGCGAGGCCACAGCCACCGCCTCGGCGACCGGATCATCCCCGGGGGGAGGTCGCAACCCGACCGCGAGCGCCCGGATACCCGGGTGTTCGTCGATCGGGTAATCGATCGTGAGCGCCACCTCACGACCCGCCTCGAGGCGTACCTCGGCGACGCGCTCGGGCGAGCCATAGTCGAAGAACGATCCGCCACGATCGTCGGCCGAGATCTCGAGGATGGCCTCACCGTCGACCGACACCGTGCACGCTCCGACCGATCGGGCACCCACGGTCCAGACACCGTCGACCTCCGGCGTGAACGTCGTCAACATCGACGCAGCGAAGCTTCGCGAGAGACCCGGAGCCGGTTCCTCCTGCCAGAACGCCACCGTCGCTGTCAGGGTCGATGAGGCGGTCTCGCCGTGCTCGTCAGTGACGACGAGTTCAACCTCGCCACGGATCGGCGGGTGATACCGCTCGATCGAGCAGCCGGGCACATGCTCCACCTCGACTCCCCGAGCGGTGAGGGTCTCCACGATCGGCGCGAAACGGCCCGGGGTCACCCGGGCGCTGCCACCACCTTGTGGCCGGCCGACCTGCGCGTATGGCCCGATCACCGCGACGCGGCCCGCCGAGCCGTCCCATGGCAACTGCGCCTCGTGATTCGTGAGCAGCACGGTGCCGGCGACCGCGGCGCGGCGCTGCACCTCCCAGGTGACCGGGTCGTCGAGCGTCGTCTCTGACCCATCGTCGGATCCGGCTCCCGTCCAGTCGGCCAGCGCGGCGATGCGATCGATCGCCTCATCGACGAGATGCTCGTCGACCTCTCCCGACTCGACGGCGACCACCAGAGCGTCACCCCGATGCAGGGTCGGCCCGGGCATCTCAATGTCGAGTCCGGCCCGCATCGCCTCGACCGTCGAATGGAGTCCGAACCAGTCGGACACGACGACACCGTCAAAGCCCCATTCGCCGCGCAGAACAGTGCGAAGGAGCCACTCGTGGTCAGCGCAGAACGTCCCACCGAGGCGGTTGTAGGCGGTCATGATCGAGCGCACCCCGGCGGCGACCGCCCGTTCGAAGGGCAAGAGGTAGAGCTCGCGCAGTGTGCGCTCATCGATCTCGGCCGAGATCGTCATGCGTTGGAACTCGGTGTCGTTGCCGACGAAGTGCTTGATGCAGCACGCCACACCCTCGCCCTGGACACCGGTCACGTAGGCCTCGGCGATCTCGGCGGTGAGGAACGGGTCCTCGCTCATGCACTCGAAGTTGCGCCCACCGATCGGCGTGCGATGCAAGTTGACCGTCGGCGCGAGCAGCACATGAGACGACTTGGAACGCGCCTCCCGTCCGAGCGCCCGCCCAACCTCGCCGATGAGTTCCGGATCGAAAGTCGCTCCAAGTGCCGTGCCGCACGGGAACGACGCTGAGGCGGGACCTCGCCACGAGGTCCCACGCACCCCGGCCGGGCCATCGGACATGCGGATGACCGGCACCCCGGCCGCGGCCGGTGTGTGCCAGGTGTCGGATCCGGCCAGCAGGGAGACCCGCTCGGCAAGCGGCGCCGAATGGTCAACAGTCATCGTGTCACCAAGCGCGAGGACGCCTCGAGGGTCCGGTGCACCGGGCAGCGTCCAGCGATCTCGCGGAGCCGTTCGATTTGTTCCCGATCGAGGTCGCCGGTCAACTCGATCGATTTCGTGAACACGTCCACTCCGTCGACCCGCTCGTGGTCGACGGTCACCTCCACCCGCTCCAGAGGCCAGTCCTTCCGACCGGCGTACATCCGGACGGTCATCGAGGTGCAGGCTCCGAGCGCCGCGCAGAGCAGGCCGTAGGGCCCTGGTCCGGTATCGCCTCCACCGAGCGCCTCGGGCTCGTCAGCGAGGAGACGATGGGATCCAACCACAACCTCGTTCGCGAGGGGGCCGGCACCGGATTCGGCCACCACGGCGCGCATCGACATGACCGGAAGGTACCAGCGGCCCTCCCACGCCGACAGGGTGGACCGAGCGTTTCGACTGCGATACTCACCCGCGTGTCCGACCGAGGCGAGCGTCGCCCCGCAGCGATCAATCCACTCATCGAGGTCCTCCACAGGGAGTCGACCGCTGGTGTGCTGCTCGTGATCAGCGCCGCAATCGCGCTGGTGTGGGCCAACTCGCCCTGGTCGGGTTCGTACGCCTCGCTCTGGGAGGCGACCATCGGTATCGAGCTCAACGGCTGGATGCTCGAGTTGACGATTCGCGAATGGATCAACGATCTCGCGATGGTGCTGTTCTTCTTCGTCGCCGGTCTGGAGATCAAGCGCGAGGTCACCCACGGTGAACTGCGAGACCCCCGTCAGGCGGCCCTACCGATCATCGCGGCCTTCGGCGGCATGGCGGTGCCTGCCGGCATCTTCGCCGTCATGAACCTCGGCGGCGAGGGCTCTCACGGTTGGGGTGTGCCCATGGCCACCGACATCGCCATCGTCATGGGTGTCATCGCCCTAATCGGCACCAGAGCACCAGCATGGCTGCGCCTCTTCCTGCTCGCTTTGGCGATCGTCGATGACATCGGTGCGATCGTGGTGATCGCCGTCTTCTACTCCGAGGGGGTGAGTTTCGCGTGGCTCGCTCTCGCCGCGGCCAGCCTCGCCATCGCCCTCATCATTCGGTCGCGGGTCCCGTGGGTCGGCGCCTACCTCGCTCTCGGCGCCGTCTGCTGGATCTCCCTCCATGAGGCCCACATCCATCCGACTCTGGCCGGGGTCGCCTTCGGACTCGCCTCCCCGGTGACGCCGCGCCGTCAGCGGATGGCGGTCGATGTCGCCGACCTGCCCCCAACCCTCGACGCCGAACTCGCCTCCGAGGTCACCCGTCGCGCTCGCGAGAGTGTGTCGGTGGTCGAGTGGCTCCAGCACCGACTTCACCCGTGGTCCACCTTCCTCGTCGTCCCCGTGTTCGCGTTCGCCAACGCTGGAGTCGTTATCTCTGGTGAGGTTCTCGGCGACGCCGTCTCCTCCACGGTGACCTGGGGCGTGATCGCCGGCCTCGTGCTCGGCAAGACCGTCGGAATCACCCTCGCCACCGCCGTCGCCGTCGGAACAGGAATCGGGAAGCTGCCGCGTGGCGTCACCTGGCGCTACGTGATCGGCGCGGGAGCGCTCGGTGGCATCGGATTCACCGTCTCGCTCTTCGTCACCGAGCTCGCCTTCGGCGAGTCGATTCTCGGTGAGGACGCCCGCATCGGTGTACTCACGGCGTCGCTGCTCGCCGGGGTGCTCGGCACGCTGATCGTGCTGCCCGGTCGGGTCGGTGACAGCGTCGACGACATCATCGCGGCCACCCATGAGTCGGAGCGGCGCGCGTGAGCGAGCGCGAACCCGAGCGGCTGTTCGTGTACGGCACCTTGCGGCCGGGCGATTGCCGATGGGAGCTGCTTGAGCCGTATGTGAGCGACAGCGGTATCGAGGACACCGTCGCCGGCACCCTCTACGACACCGGCCTTGACTATCCGGCGGCCGTGTTCGGCGGATCCACCCTCATCCGCGGCATCCACTTCGGCCTCTCCCAAGGGACCCGGGAGGAGGCGCTTCGTGAACTCGACATCGTCGAGGACACCGTCGACGGGCTCTACCGCCGGGTGCGCGTCACCACCAGCGGCGGGACCGAGGTGTGGGCCTACGAGTACGGAGACGGCCTCGAACTCACCGTGATCCCTTCGGGCGACTGGTTCGCCCGAAGCTGAGATCAGCCCGACAACAACTCAGCGGCGACGGTCACCACGGCCTCGGCGTGTCGTTCGGCCTCCGCGTCGGTGAGGGAGGGCCCAAGTTCGACCGTGAATCCGAACCCGCCGTCAGCGGTCACCGTCCTCGACCACTGCGACGCCGTACCGGTGTAGGTCCCACCGGTGACCTCGATCAGTGGGAGCCCGGTGAGTTCGGCGTATCGCGCGCGCACCTCCCCCGACAGACCCCGCGACGGGGAGATCCGGAAGAGATCTTGGTGGTACCAGAGCACCAACGACGGCTCGACCAGCTCGCCGAGGGCGACGGTCGCCGCGGTCTCCGGCTCGCTCGCTGCCGCGGGACCGCCGTACTGCCAGTCGCCCGGCTCCGCCAGAGGCGCCCAGTTGACGGGGAAGTTCCGGTTGAGGTCGACCCCGGAGGCGTTGTGGCGGATATCGGCCGCCGTTCCGTCGGGGTTGATGGTCGGCACCAGCCACAGGTCGACGCCATCGGGCGAATCCATTCGCATGAGATGCTCGACGATCGCGATTCCGTCAGCCTCGTTCCCGTGGATGCACCCGATCACGAGCACCCGCACACCGTCGACGTCACCGCGTCGGGTCACGGTCAAGGGGCGACCCTCCACCGATGATCCGAAGACAACCTCGAGATCGGTCGGCACGTCGGATCGCGACAGCTCGGAGGGGTCGATCCGGGCTGGCATGGTTGACACCGTCGACGTTGTCGCGACCGTTGTCGCGACCGTTGTCGCGATCGTTGTCATGGTCGGTACCTCGGTCGTCGACGTCGAGGATGTGGGCGACGAAGTCGAGGTGGTCGCGACGGTCATCGATGTCGTCTCGGAGCGCGACCCGCATCCGGCGAGGCCGACAACCGACACCGCCACGAACAGCATCCCCATCAGACGTCGGCTCACACGGTCAGTCAACCCCTGAACTAGTGCCACAGGACGACCGGTGAGCCGAAGCCGGCCGTCGACCCGGATCTGAGAGAGAGGGCCTGTGGGGGACATCGTCGGAAAAGTCGTCGAAACGCTGATCACGATCGTCATCGCCGTTTCAGCGAGCGCGGCCGTTTGGCTCATCGCGAACCTGATCGTGGCCCAGGGCCGCTCCCACTGGACCCGCTTCGCGACCCTCCGACTCGGCATCGCCGGCCTGCTCTTCGGAATCATCCTCTCCGGCAACCGTGTCATCTCCGGCTCCGGCACCATCGAGGTGGCCACCGAGCGCAACGGGGATATGTCTTGGGTGACCACCGGGAGTTGGTCGGAGCGACTCGTCGCCTGGATCTGGTTCCCGCTCGTCGCCATGGTCGCCTTCGCGGCCGCCGGAGCCGTCATGAGCATGCGCTCGTCGCGGAGCGAGCGGACCCTGGTCGGCGCGGTCGGGCTTGGCGCGGTCACCGGCCTCGGCGGCGCGCTCGTCCGACCCGAGTTCCGACCCGAGATCGACCCGGTCGCCCTCGCTATCGCCGTGATCGTCGTGGCGGGACTCGGCGCCGCGATCGCCACCCTGCGTCGTCGCGACACGATCTCCGGCGCGCTCACCGGCGCCGCCCTCGGCTGGGTGATCGGTGCCTGGGGCGCACCCGAACTCGGCTCCGGTTCGACCGCGTGGTCGACCATCGCTCTCGCCGTGCCGGGCGCGCTCTTCGGTGTCCGCGCCGCCCGACCCGACACCCCCGACGAGGCCGGACGCGACCGGATGGACCGGCGCTCGCGCGCCTTCATCTTCCTCGGGCCGGCCCTGCTGTTCGTGACGACGAACCTCGTCGTGCCCGCCCTGCGCACGCTCTACCTCTCGCTCTTCGACCGCGACAGCGAGGAGTTCGTCGGCCTCGACAACTACCGGACGATCTTCACCGACCCGAAATCTTGGGACACCTCAACCTGGCGCGAGATGTTCTCGAGTCAGCTGATGTGGATCGGCGTCGCTCTGATTGGCCTGTTCGTCATCCTCGGCATCCGCGGGAAGCGACGCACCGGTCGAGTCATCGAGCTCGGCAGCGCCAGCTCGGGCCCCTTGCTCGGCGCCGTCGTACTCATCGGCTTCGCTGTGTTCACCACCGTGCGCGGCACCATCGTCAACAACCTCTGGTGGGTGCTCGTCGTCACGCTCTTCTCCACCTCGCTCGGCCTCGCCATCGCCGTGCTGGCCGACGGCCTGAAGGGTGAGCGGATCGCAAAGTCGATCATCTTCATGCCGATGGCGGTCTCGCTCGTCGGCGCTTCGGTCATCTGGCGATTCATGTACATCGCCCGCGACTCCGCCAAGACCCAGACCGGTGTCTTCAACAGCTTGTGGGTTGCCCTCGGTCGACTGAGCACCGGCGATGGACTGCCAACGCTCATCATCGGCGCCATCGTCACCGTGATCTTCGGTCTCCTGCTGGTGACGATCGCCCGCAACCTCTCCCGCGGTGAACCGGCCCGCGCGGCTGCTCCGGCCGTGTTCGCAATCCTCATCGGCTGGTTCCTGATCCGTTACTGGCGAATCACCGGCACCGGTGTCGGCGGACACCGCATCAAGGACGACGGTTCGATCGTCGCCCAACCGATCAACTTCATCCAGGACCCACCGTTCAACAACTTCTGGCTGATGATCGTGCTCGTGTGGATCCAGACCGGCTTCGCCATGGTCATCCTCTCCGCGGCGATTCGCGCCGTGCCGACCGAGTTGATCGAGGCCGCCAAAGTCGACGGGGCCACCGACTCCCAGGTGTTCTGGCGGGTGACACTCCCGCAGATCGGCACCACGATCGGCGTCGTCGTCACCGCGATCATCGTGCTCGTCATGAAGGTGTTCGACATCGTCAAGGTGATGACCAACGGCAACTTCGGAACCGAGGTGCTCGCGAACAACATGTATCGAGAGGCCTTCTCCTTCGGTGACACCGGCATCGGCGCGGCCCTCGCCATGCTGATCTTCATCTCGGTGGTGCCGATCATGTTCCTCAACATCCGCCGCATGCAGAGGGAGTCCTGAGATGAGCGACATCGCCGTCCACACCAGCGGCAGCGGACCGATCGAGCGGCTCTACGCCGCGTTGCGCCGGGTGCCCACCCTCGTCCTCTGGTTCATCGTCATCGTCTGGAGCCTCCCGAGCCTGAGCGTGTTCATCAACTCGTGGCGCACCCGCGACGCCCAGCGCTCGCGGTCGTGGTGGACGACGAAGCCCGACGAGCTCACCCTCGACAACTACGAGTCGATCTTCAACTCGACCACGAGCGGCGGCCTCGGCAACTCGCTCCTCAACTCGATGGCGATCAGCCTGCCCGCCACGATCATTCCGATCTCCATCGCGGCCTTCGCCGCCTACGGCTTCGCGTGGATCGACTTCAAGGGCCGCAAGGGTCTCTTCATCGGGGTCGTCTCACTGCTCGCCATCCCGCTGCAGGTCGCCCTTATCCCGCTCCTCCAGCTCTACGTGAACGGCGCGCACCTCACCCTGCCGTGGCTCGACAAGACCGTCACCATCATCCCCGACTTCAACCTGGTGAACACCACCACCGCCGTCTGGTTGACCCACACCGGCTTCGCGATGCCGTTCGCGATCTTCCTCCTCCACAACTACATCTCGTCGCTTCCGCGCGACGTGTTCGAGGCGGCCCGCATCGACGGCGCCGACCACTTCACGATCTTCTGGCGTCTCGTGCTCCCGCTCTCGGTGCCGGTGCTCGCCGCGTTCGCGATCTTCCAGTTCCTGTGGACCTGGAACGACTACCTGATCGCCAACACCATGGCGGGCACCAATCCGGATGCGATCCCGACGACGATCCTCATCGCGAACCTCGCCGGCGACTTCGGGATGAACGAGCACCTCCTCCCCGCCGCCGCCTTCGTGCAGGCCTTCGTGCCGCTCGTCGTGTTCTTCTCGCTGCAGCGGTACTTCGTGCGCGGCATCCTCGCCGGCTCCGTCAAGGGCTGAGTTGACGGCGCACCCCGCCTTCGACAATCGGGTCACCCGCGACCTCGGCGTCGACATCCCGATCGTGCAGGCCCCGATGGGATGGATCGCGCGGAGCCGACTCGCCTCGGCCGTGTCCGCCGCCGGTGCCTGCGGCATCATCGAGACCTCATCGGGGGAACTCGACGCCGTGCGCGACGAGATCCGCCAGATGCGCGATCTCACCGACCGGCCCTTCGGCGTCAACATCGCCCAAGCGTTCGTGCGCGACCCGTCGATCGCCGAGTTCGTGATCGAGCAGGGGGTGCGCTTCGTGACGACCTCAGCTGGCTCCCCCACGCGCTACACCCCAGTGCTCAAAGACGCGGGCCTCACCGTCTATCACGTGGTGCCGACGCTCTCAGCCGCCCTGAAAGCGGTGGACGCCGGGGTCGACGGCCTGGTCGTGGAGGGCGGCGAAGGGGGCGGGTTCAAGAGCCCGACTCCGGTGTCGACCATGGTGCTCCTGCCCCTCATCCGCTCGCGGGTTGACGTGCCGATCATCGCCGCGGGCGGCATCTGCGACGGCCCGACGATGGCCGCTGCCTTCGCCCTCGGAGCCGAGGGAGTGCAGATGGGCACCCAGATGGTCGCCTGTGCCGAGAGCCCCGTTCACGACAACTGGAAGCAGGCGATCATCGCCGCCGCCGAGACCGACACGCTGTTCCTCAACGAGCGCCACTCACCTGCGCTGCGCGCGCTCCGCACCGAGCGCACCGAGGGCCTCGCCGTCGCCGAGCACAACGTCTTCGGCGACTTCGGCGACCCGGAGGCCCTCTACTTCGGCGGCGACATGGAAGCAGCGATCGCCCTCAGTGGACAGGTGGCCGGACGAATCGCCGAGATCCGACCGGTGGCCGACATCATCGCCGACACGGTCACCGGTTTCGCCGAAACGATCGACCGGCTCGCCCGCCGCTGACCCCCCGGTGCGTCAGCGACCCTCGAAGTTGGGGGGCCGCTTCTCGACGAACGCGGCGATCCCCTCGCGGCCGTCGCGGGTCGCCATCATCTTGGCGATCACCGACCCCTCGCGCTCACCGGCCTCCTCGAGACTGGAGTCGAACCCCTCGTAAACGAGTCGTTTGGCGTTGCCGAGGGACAGGGTCGGCCCAGAAGCGAGCGAACCCGCCAACTCCGCCGTGGCCGCATCGACCTCGTCATCGGGGACGACCCGATTCACGAACCCCCACTCCTCGGCCTCGCGGGCCGAGAGCACGCGGTTAGTGAGCGTGAGGTCGAGCATCCGGCGAAGGCCGATATGCCGGGCGAGGAAGTACGTCGAGGTGCCGTCGGGGCTCATACCGGCGCGGGTGTAACCCATCGTGAACTTCGTGGACTCGCCGGCCACCACCAGATCGAAGGCGCTCACCAGCGAAATGCCGGCCCCTCCGGCAGCCCCGCGCACCCCAGCAACGAAGGGTTTCGGGATCCGGTTCATGTGGTACATCGCGCCGTGGTAGTCGACGAGCATGTCGGAGGCCACGCGCGGCAGGTCGTCGCCGGCGGCGGCGAAAAACTTCAGGTCGCCACCCGCGGAGAACACCTTTCCCTCAGCGGTGACCGACACCGCGCGCACCGCGTCGTCGAACTCAATCGCCAGCATCACCTCACGGAGCTCGCGAGCGAAGGTCGGGTTGACCGCGTTGGCCCCTTCGGGCCGATCGAGTCGGACGTGGGCGACACCGTCGCGCACCGCATAGGAGATCGTCGTGAGGTCCATCGCGTCATCGTCGCACAGCCCGGGATGGCCGAAGACTGTCGGACTCAGCCGAGGAGGGCGCGCAGACGCTTGAGCGTCGGGCCTCCACGCGCGCCCACCGGCTGGGCGAAGGTCGCCACGCGCAGCTCCTCGAGCATCCACACCGCCTCACGCACCGCGGTGGGCTCAGCGCCGTCTCTATGGGCGGCGAGGGCGGCGCGCACGCTCGCCTCCGCTGGCGCAATCTCCTCCATCGCCCGACGGTCACGGTCGAGTCGACCACCGAGATGCTCGACGCGGTGGGCGATCCCGGCGACGTATCGGCGAAGGTCGGGGAGGCGTCGCGTCCCCGCCCGGGCGACGAACCCCGGGCCGAGCAATCGGTCGAGGTGAGCCTCGACGTCGGCGACGCTGACCCCGGCAGCCGGCGCCCGTAGGCGCTCAAGACGCCGAAGCACCGCCGCGGCATCGGCCGCGACGGCGAGCGCCGTATGCACCACATCGAGGAGTAGCGGTCCACCATCGGACCTCGATACCGACTGCAGCGACTCGAACGAGGCCCGATCACGGGGCAGACCGACGTCGTCGATCAGTCGGTCGACCACCGCGCCGAGGCAGTCGTCGAGCAGTGCCGCCGGGCCGATTCCCACCAACGGCAGATCGAGCGTGCTGGGACCGATGAGCAGGTCGCGAACCCCCGCGCGTGACGGCGCTGCCGTGAGCAACACGAGTCGGCGAACACCCTCTCGTAGGAGGCGCTCCGCGAGCGCGTGATCAGTGACGAGTCGCAGCGAGACACTCGACCCCCGGTCGAGGAGTGTCGGGTGAGCGCGCACCATCTCGTGGCCATCGCCCCACTCGACCATCTCTGGGAGCTCCCCGAGGTCCCAGTCGACGATGCCAGTGCGTTCCTCGATCGGCGCGCTGGAGGCGATGGCCGCCCGGGCTCCGGGCCGGGCGAGGTCGAGGACGGCGCCCACCTCGTCGCCGAAGGCGTGCACCTCACCGTGATCGTCGCTCACCACCACATGGACTCGCAGGTGGGCGGGAAGTCGGCTCGGGTCGAGATCGCTGGCTGAGATCGACGCCCCCGACACGGTGGCGAGCGCCGCGGCGAGTGCCTCGATGAAGGTTCGCCCGTCGGGTTCCTCGGGGAGCAGTTCGAGGGCAGAGGCGACGGTCGCGGCGACCGGGATGAGTCGCCGGCGGGACTCCTTCGGAAGGGAGCGGGTGAGCTCGTCGGCGAGCTCCGCTCGACGTCCAGCCACCTGCCAGTCGAGTCCGGCACCGCTGAAGCGGTTGATCGCCGTCAGCGGGACGTGCACGGTGACCCCGTCGAAGACGCTGCCCGGATCGTGCCGGTAGGTGAGGACGTACTCATGACCGCCCTCGCTCCACACCTCCGGTAGCCCCGAGTCGGCGCGGGCCAGGAGGTCGGCCACCGTCGGGTCCTGATCGAGATCGAGACGGGCTGGGTCGTCGTCCACGATCGAGCGCCACCAGCGCTCGAGATGGCGGCCCGACACGATGTCGTCGGGTAGGACTCGGTCGTAGTGGGCGACGAGCAGGTGCTCATCAACAAGATCGCGGCGTCGGAGACGGTCTTCCACCGAGCGCACCCGCTCGATGATCAGCGCGTTCCGATCGAGGAACGACAGTCGGGTCGCCCACTCGCCGCGCACCAACCCATGCAGGATGAGGAGGCGGCGAGCCTCGCCGGCATCGACGCGATCAAGGCCGATGCGGCGGCCGTCCACCACCGGAAGGCCGTGCACGGTGACCCGCTCGGAGATGACCGCCCGACCCGACCGCGCGTCCCACTCCGGATCGCCATAGGAGCGTCGGGCCAACGGTCCGGCTGCTTGCTCAACCCACTCCGGCTTGATCTCAGCGACGCGACGCGCCCGGAGGCGATCCGTCTCGACGAGTTCTGCGGCCATCACCCACGAGGCACTGACGCGGGTGAGCACCGAACCCGGCGCCACCGTGAATCTGGTTCCCCGCGCTCCGAGGTAGTCGCGCCGATCGCGGTCGCGCATGCCGACCTGAGAGAGCAGACCCGACAGCACCGCCTGATGGACACGATCGGGGTGACCGGAATCGGCTCCCGGGCGTATCCCGACCTCCCCAGCGACCCGACGCAGCTGGCTATAGAGGTCTCGCCACTCGCGAACCCGGACATAGTTCAAGAACTCGTCGACGCACATCCGACGGAAGGCGTTTCCCGACAACTCGGCCTGACGTTCCCTCAGGTGATCCCACAGGGCGACGATCGACAGGAGATCGGAGCCGGGCACCTCGAAGCGACGGTGGAAGGAATCGGCGCGGTCTCGGTGCTCGCGGGGACGCTCGCGCACATCCTGGATCGACAGCGCGGCAGCGATCACGAGCACCTCGCGGACACAGCCGTGCCGGTCGGACTCGATGATCATCCGGCCGACGCGAGGATCAACCGGCAGTCGAGCGAGACGGCGACCGAGGCGGGTGAGCCGATCTCGGCCCGAGCCGTCATCGGCCTTGAGGGCCCCTAGCTCGAGCAGAAGGCGGCGCCCGTCGGTGACCTGGGATGGGTCGGGCGCCTCCACGAAGGGAAAGTCGTCGACGCGACCGAGCCCGAGCGAGGCCATCTGCAAGATGACCGAGGCGAGACTGGTCCGGAGGATCTCCGGCTCGGTGAACTCGGGTCGCGAGGAGAAGTCGTCCTCGGAGTAGAGGCGGATGCACACCCCGGGAGCGACCCGACCGCACCGACCGGCGCGCTGGGCCGCCGAGGCCTGCGAGACCGGTTCGATCGGGAGGCGCTGCACCTTCGCCCGGCGGGAGTAGCGGCTGATGCGAGCTGTTCCGGTGTCGATCACCGCGCGCACCCCCGGCACCGTGATCGAGGTCTCGGCGACATTGGTGGCGAGCACGATTCGTCGGCCCGGATGCGGAGCGAACACGCGCTGCTGCTCGGCCGCGGAGAGCCGGGCGTACAGCGGCAGCACCTCAACGCGCGGCAAGGCGAGATCCCGGATCGCGCGGGCGGTGTCGTGGATCTCGCGCTCCCCGGAGAGGAACACGAGCACATCGCCGTCGACACCCGTCCGCGACCGCGGATCGAGCTCGTTGATGGCGTCGATGATCGCCGACACCTGGTCGACGTCATCCTCGGACGGCCGGTAACGGACCTCGACGGGGTGACCACGCCCCTCCACGAGATGCACCGGTGCCGGTGTGCCGTCTGCGGATGCGAAGTGGCGGGCGAATCGATCGGTGTCGATCGTGGCCGAGGTGATCACGAGGTGCAGGTCTTCGCGGCGATCGAGGAGCCGCCGGAGATATCCGAGGAGGAAGTCGACGTTCAGGCTCCGCTCGTGCGCCTCATCGATGATGATCGTGTCGTAGCGACGCAGTTCGGGGTCGCGCTGGAGCTCGGCCAGCAGGATGCCGTCGGTCATGAGACGGATGCGGGTTGTGTCGGCTACGCGATCGTCGAAACGGACGCTGAACCCGACCTCAGCGCCGAGTTCTACACCAAGCTCGGTCGCCACCCGCGCGGCGATGGAGCGAGCCGCCACCCGACGTGGCTGGGTGTGGCCGATCATTCCGTTCGCTCCTCGACCCGCCGCCAGACAGAGCTTCGGCAACTGGGTGCTCTTGCCCGAGCCGGTTTCCCCCGCGACGACCACGACCCGGTGGTCGCGGAGCGCAACGACCAGATCGTCGGCGTGGGCCGCGATCGGCAGGTCGTCGGGAATCGCGACCCTGAGTTCGGGGGCGGACGTCATGGGCACCGCCGACGGTA